>JAABVA010000010.1_pt1 | contig 230980 bp, 238 predicted proteins | sample 5560331 | NCBI WGS metagenome assembly JAABVA01 (sample SAMN12812661, study PRJNA571458) | rock metagenome | isolation source: Antarctica rocks | place: Antarctica: Victoria Land, Mt New Zealand sud | collected 2016-01-07 | reverse complement strand
CCGCCTCCCAGACCTCGTCGCGGACCTCGAACACCGTCGCCATCGGCCACCTCCACGCCCAGGGTTATGTCGTCCTGAGCAGAGAGTTCGCCGCGAGCACCACGACCCCTTCTGAAACAGCCTCTTATGGGTGCTCAGGACCCATAAGTCGACACACCGTGGGGACGTTGGGATCGTCCGATGGCCTTCCTCCCTCAATGAGCCGCCGCCGCCCACGCCAGGTCCCCGGGACGGGTTGACGCTGTGAAACGGCGCCGAATCGGGCACTTCAGCCACGCGGGCCGCGACCGCGCCGCGCGCCGGTCCGTCCTCGGCGGCCGCGGCGGCTGATCCGCGCTTGAGGTCCGCCGCGCATCATGAGGAGCCATGGCGCTCCTCCTCCTCTTCGCGTTCGTAGCCGGCGCGGGCACGGCGGTCTCGCCCTGCGTGCTGCCCGTCCTGCCCGCGCTGCTCTCGGTGAGCGCGGCCGGGGGACGGCGACGTCCGCTCGGGGTCGTCCTCGGGCTGGCGATCACCTTCACCTTCGCCACGGTCGCGCTCGCCTCGCTCGTCAAGGGAGTCGGGGTCTCGGGCGGTCTGGCCCGGACGCTGGCCGTCGTGGTGCTGCTCGCCGCCGGGGCCTCCCTGCTCGTTCCGGGGGTGGCCGAGCGCCTCGAGGCGCCGCTCGCCCGCCTCGGTCGCCTCGGGCCACGCTCGCGCGGGATGGGCTTCTGGTCGGGAATCGGGGTCGGCGGCGCCCTCGGCTTCGTCTACGCCCCGTGCGCCGGGCCGATCCTAGCCGCCGTGGTCGCGGTCAGCGCCTCGCGCGGCACCTCGGCGACGCTCGTCCTTGTCGCCCTCGCCTACGCACTCGGGTCCTCCGCCGTCCTGCTCGCGCTCGCGCTCGGTGGCCGCCGGCTGCTCGATCGCGTCCGGCGCGCAGGCCGCGGTCCGGCGGTGCAGCGCGGGCTCGGAGTCGTGCTTCTGCTCACCGCCGTGGCCATGCTCATCCAGCTCGACGTGCGCTTCGAGACCGCGCTCGCCCGCCACGTGCCCGCGTTCCTCGTCGATCCCACGCGCGGACTCGAGAGCTCCGGTGCGGTCAGCCGGCGCCTCGCCGACCTGCGCGGCCGGGGGCGCTTCGATTCCGCGGGCTCCGCTCGGGTCGCGTCCCCGGCCACCGTCGCGAGCGCCGCCCTGGCCGGCGTGAAGACGCCGGCGCTCCCCGACCTCGGCCCCGCGCCGGACTTCATGCGCACCGGCCATTGGTTCAACACGCCCGGGAGTCGGCCGCTGAGCATGGCCGGGCTGCGCGGCCGGGTGGTGCTCGTGGACTTCTGGACCTACACGTGCATCAACTGCCTGCGCACGCTCCCGTTCGTGCGCGCCCTCGACGAGCGCTACCGCTCCTCCGGACTGACCGTGGTGGGCGTCCACACGCCCGAGTTCTCCTTCGAGCGCAACACCCAGAATGTCGGCGAGGCGATCGCGCGCAACGGCCTGCGCTATCCCGTCGCCCAGGACAACGGGTACGGCACGTGGGACGCCTACGGCAACCAGTACTGGCCGGCGGAGTACCTGAGCGACGCGCACGGAGAGGTGCGCCACACGCAGTTCGGCGAGGGGGACTACAAGCAGAGCGAGGCCGCCGTGCGCGCGCTGCTCCTCGAGGCCGGCGCCCGGACGCTGCCTCCGCCCGTGACCGCGCACGCCGAGGTGCCCTCCTCCGATCTGGCCACCCCGGAGACCTACCTCGGCGCCGCCCACCACGGCGAGCGCTTCGTGCCCGCGCCTCCGCGACGCGGCACGCACGTCTACCCGGGCCCGGGCGGTTCCCTCCCGACCAGCGGCTTCGCGCTCACCGGACGCTGGCGGGTGAGCGGCGAGGCCGCGACCGCGGCCGGGGCGGGGGCTCGGATCGACGCCCGCTTCCAGGCGCAGAAGGTCTACCTCGTGCTCTCCTCGGACGGAGGGCGGCCGCGGCCCGTGCGCGTGCTGCTCGACGGCCGCGCGGCGCGCGCGGGCAGCGCCGGACGCGACGCGCCGGGCGGCCGCGCGCTCATCAAGGGGCAGCGCCTGTACGAGCTCGTCGCGCTGCGGGCGCCGGGGAGCCACCGGCTGACGCTCGAGGTTCCCGCGGGGGTCTCGGGCTACGCGTTCACGTTCGGCTGAGGCCGGAGCCGAGCGCCGCCGCCGCGCGAGCGCGCTCCTCGGGACGGTTGACGCTCTGAAACGCCGCCTCGTCGTCCGCCCAAAGCCAGTCGGGACCCAACGCGGCCACCGCGCCACGCGCCGGCGCTCCCGCCCGCGCCGCCGCCCGCAGCGCGGCCAGCGCTCCGGGCCGGTAGAGCGCGAAGAGCGGCTCGATCCCCCCGGGATGTCGCGCCACCACGGCCGGCGCATCACCGCCCCACCTCGCCAGGCGGCTCACGAGCTCGCGAGTGATCAGCGGCATGTCGCCCGCGCACGCGAGCACGGAGCGCCCGTCGGCCCCCGCCAGCGCGTGGGCCACCCCCGCCAGCGGGTGCCGGGGCACGTCGGGCTCGATCCACACCGCGACGCCGGGCAGGAGCGGAAGCTCGCTCTCGCGCTTGGCGAGGACCACCACCTCGGGGAGCACCGCCCGCAGCGCCGCGAGCGGATGGGCGATCAGCGGGCGCCCGGCGAGCTCCACGGTCGCCTTGGCGCCGCCGATCCGCCGGCCGAGGCCGCCGGCGAGGACGGCGCCCAGCGGCGGCGGCGCCTCAGCCCTTGAACGTGGAGGGTCCAGCATCGCCGAACGGCTCGTCGCGCTCGCTCACCGCCTGGCGGAAGCCAACGGCGGCCGCGCGCGCCTGGAAGGCGTAGCCCTCGGGCGTGTGGCGTGCTATCCCGTCGAACACCGTGCCGAGGAGCTGGCTCGCGTGCAGCCCCTGCGCGGCCACGGTCTGGTTGAGCAGGAGCTTCATCATTACGAGCTGGTTGACCGGCATGCGCGCGATCCGCTCGAGCAGCGCCTCGCAGCGCTCCTCGAGCGCCTCGGGCGCCGGCGCCTCGGTGGCCAGTCCCCACTCGAGCGCCTCCGTGCCCGAGAGGCAGTCGCCGGTGAACAGGAGCCGCTTGGCCTTCTCGAGTCCGATCCGGTGCGCCCACACCGCGGTCGTCGGCGAGCCCCACACCCGGGCGGGCGGGTAGCCGATCTTCGCGTCGGCCGCGATCACGAGGAGATCCGAGCAGAGCGCCATGTCGGTGCCCCCCGCGACACAGAAGCCCTGGACCTTGCAGACGACGGGCTTCTCGGAGTGGAAGAGGCTCATGAAGCCACGGACGTTGCGGCTCATCATCTGGTAGTCGAGCATGGGGTCCCACACCCGTCCGGGGTCGTGGTTGGCGGCCTGCACCGAGGGGTCGAGGACGGTTCCGGCCGCGTTCTGGGCGCCCTCGAGGTGCATCCGCTCGGCCGACTCCACGAGGTCGTAGCCGCCGCAGAAGCCCTTGCCGTTGCCGGCCAGCGCGATGACGTGCACCGCCGGGTCGAGGTTGGCGCGCTCGACGAGCGCGGCGAGCTCGCCGGGGGTTCGCGCCGTGATCCCGTTGCCCCGCTCGGGGCGGTTTAGGGTGATGCGCGCGATCCGCCCCGTCACCCCGTAGGTCATAGTCTCCGAGGCCTCCACGCCCCGGCAGCATAGAATCACTCTCATGGAGGGTTCCACCGAGCAGGGCGTCGTGCGCAGCTGGCTGCGCTGCTACCGCTGCTGGTCGCAGAATCTTGAGGTGCAGGTGCACTACGAGGGCATTCACCGCATCGATCCGGGCACGGGCGAGCGCGCCGAGGTGGTCGACGAGATGCAGGAGGCCGTCGTCCAGTGCCTCGACTGCATGCACGACCAGCCGCACCTGGGGTTCGTGGGCGGCCGCGTGGAGCCGATCGAGGACCGCTGGGAGCGGATGGTGGCCGGCACGCCGTGGGTCGCCTCGTGCACGGTCACCGTCGATGCCGACGAGGTCGAGAGCTGCTCGGGCCCCGACGCCGGCGAGAACCTCTCCTTCGCCGCCTTCGGCGACCACGGCACGCGCGAGTTCTTCACCCACGTGCGCTTTCACAAGCACGACGAGGACCAGATCGTCGTCCACCTGCTCGTGGAGCTCTACGCGCGCTCGAGCGAGGAGGCCACCGAGGTGCTCGAGGGCTCCGCTCGGGGCACGCTCGCGCTGACCTCTCTGGCCGAGGAGTCGCGGCCCCCCGCGGCGACCGGCGAGGACCGTCACTAACCCGTGGCCCCGACGCTCCACGGCGAGCACCTCATCCAGGTCGTCCGGCTCGGGGCGATCAACTGCTACCTCGTCCGCGAAGAGGACGGGCTCACGCTCGTCGACACCGCGGTTCCGGGCAGCGCCCCGGCGATACTCGCCGCGGCACAGGAGATCGGCGTGCCGATCCGCCGGATCCTCGTCACCCACGCCCACAGCGACCACGTCGGCTCGCTCGACGCGCTCGCCGGCGAGTTGCCCGAGGCCGAGGTGCTCTTTCCCGCCCGCGACGCGCGGATCCTGCGCGGCGATCGCTCGCTCGACGCGAACGAGCCGGGCGGCGCGAAGCTCCTCTCGCCGTTCTACACGAAGGTGGGGACCTCCCCCGCGCGGGAGCTCGCGCCCGGGGAGCTAGTCGGCTCGCTCGAGGTGATCGCCGCGCCGGGACACACGCCTGGGCAGGTCGCCTACCTCGACACGCGCGACCGCTCCCTGATCTGCGCCGACGCGTTCACGACGCTCGGCGGCGTGGCGACGACGGCCAAGCCCTACTGGAAGCTCCCGCTCCCGGGGATCGCCTCCTGGGACGGTCCGACGGCCTTGGCGAGCGCCCGCGCGCTCACCTCGCTCGAGCCGAGCCGACTCGCTCCCGGCCATGGCAAGGTGGTCGAGAGCCCGGTGGCGGCGATGAACGCCGCGGTCGCCCGCGTCGCCTGAGCAAGCATGCGCTGCGGGTCCCTTCGTCCCTATACCGGCAGCGCTCGCTCCCGCGGCCCGCGCCGTCGTGGCCCTCGCCAAACTAGGCCGCGAGCGGGTACTACTCGCTGCTGACGGCCCGGGGCACGCCACCGACGTGCTCTCCAAGGACACTGGGGTCGACTAAGCGTGGTGCCTCCCACCCCCAGCGTCTGACTTCGACCACCGAGAAGCCGGCCCTATGCAGAACATGGCGGAGCCGCGCGCCTTGGCGTGGCAGGGCGCACCGGGCCAGCTTCCCGGACATCTCGAAGAGCAGGCCCGGTCCGCCGAGTGGCAGGAGTGTCTCCACGACGACAGCGGGCCATTCGTACTCGATTTCCTGCCAACCGCCAATGCGCTGGTAGAACCGGCGCGCCTCCAGCGTGAACCTACCGGGACGGACGTAGAGGGTCGCGTTGGACACGCCCCGCACCCGAGCCCTCAGGTACGGCGGTTCCCAGACCCGGACCTTGAAGCTCTCGACCCAATCGTCCACGCCGCCGTCAGCCTCATGCAAGGGCACAAGTATCGGCGCAGCCCGTGCCCACCTTCCGCTGTTGCTGGCCCCGACGAGCGATACGCATGACGCCAAGAGCCCTTCAGGCGTCGCTCCGGGCCTGGGCCAACCGCCCCTCGAGGGCGTCGAGCTGCTCGCGCACGACTCCAGGCACGTGGTCGCCCAGGGAGTCGAACCACTCGCGGATCGCCGGAAGCTCGGCCTTCCACTCCTCCACGTCGACCGAGAGCAGCGAGGCGAGATCCTCCTCGGGCAGGCTCAGGCCGTCGGTCTCGATGGCCTCGGGCGTGGGCAGGTAGCCGATCGGCGTCTTCACCGCGTCGGCGCTCCCCTCACAGCGGCGGAAGACCCAGGCGAGCACGCGTGAGTTCTCGCCGAACCCGGGCCACAGGAAGCGCCCGTCGTCGAGATCCTTGCGAAACCAGTTGACGTAGAAGACCTTCGGGAGCTTCGAGGCGTCGGCGTTCTCGCCCATCTCGAGCCAGTGGGCGAAGTAGTCACCCATGTTGTAGCCGCAGAAGGGGAGCATCGCGAACGGGTCGTTGCGGAGCTTCCCTACAGCTCCGGCCGCCGCGGCGGTGGTCTCCGAGGTCATGACCGAGCCGAGGAAAACCCCGTGCTCCCAGTCGAAGGCCTCGTGGACTAGCGGCACGACGGTCGAGCGCCTGCCGCCGAAGAGCATCGCGTCGATCGGGACGCCGGCCGGATCCTCCCACTCCGGGGCGATCGCGGGGTCCTGGGCCGCCGGCGCCGTGAAGCGCGCGTTCGGGTGCGCCGAGGGCTTGGCCGATGCGGGCGTCCAGTCCTCCCCGTGCCAGTCGATCAGGTGCTCGGGGGTGTTCGTGGTCATCCCCTCCCACCACACGTCGCCGTCGTCGGTCTTCGCGCAGTTCGTGAAGATCGCGTTGCTCTGGACGCTGGCCATCGCGTTGGGGTTGGTCTTCTCACCCGTGCCCGGCGCGACGCCGAAGAAGCCCGCCTCGGGGTTGATCGCGTAGAGGCGGCCGTCCTCGCCGAACTTCATCCAGGCGATGTCGTCGCCGACGGTCTCCACGGTCCAGCCCGCGAGGGTGGGGATGAGCATGGCGAGGTTGGTCTTCCCGCAGGCGGAGGGGAAGGCGCCGGTGACGTACTTCGTCTCTCCCTCGGGCGAGGTGAGCTTGAGGATCAGCATGTGCTCGGCCATCCAACCCTCGTCGCGCGCCATCACCGAGGCGATCCGCAGCGCGAAGCACTTCTTGCCGAGCAGCGCGTTGCCTCCGTAGCCCGATCCGAAGGACCAGATCTCCCGCGTCTCGGGGAAGTGGACGATGTACTTGTTCTCGGCGTTGCAGGGCCACGGCACGTCGGCTTGGCCGCCCGAGAGCGGCGCGCCCACGGAGTGCAGGCAGGGGACGAACTCCCCGCCCTCGTCGATCGCGTCGAGAGCGCCCTGCCCCATACGGGTCATGATCCGCATGGAGACCGCGACGTAGGCCGAGTCGGTGAGCTGCACCCCGACGTGCGCAATCGGCGAGCCGAGCGGCCCCATCGAGAAGGGCACGACGTACATCGTGCGGCCGTGCATGCACCCGCGGAAGAGATCGGAGAGCGCGTCCTTCATCTCCGCCGGGTCGCGCCAGTTGTTCGTCGGGCCGGCGTCGTCCTCGGACTCCGAGCAGATGAACGTCCGGTCCTCGACCCGCGCGACGTCGGCCGGATCCGAGCGCGCGAGGTAGGAGTTCGGACGCTTGGCGTCGGAGAGCTTCTCGAAGGTCCCCGCGTCGACGAGCGTCTGGCACAGGCGGTCGTACTCCTCCGCGGAGCCGTCGCACCAGTGCACGGCTTCGGGCTGCGTGAGCTCCGCCACCTCGTTCACCCAGGACAGCAGCTTCGAGTGTGTAGTCGGCGCGGCGGTCGTGCTCACTCTGTGGTCAACTCCTAGGGTCGGCGGCGCGAGGGGTAAGTCGGATTCGCGGCCCAGGAGGGTACCCGCTGAGGGCCTCTGGCGTCAGCTCAGAACGAGATGCGGCGCCTGCGGCTTGCGCCGTGGCGCAGTCGCGTCCAGCAGCTCGCGCACCATCTCGTCACGGCAGAACGAAGCGCCCGCCTCAGCGGGCATCGCCACCTCGACCCGGCGCACCGGCGCCTGCTCGAGGGGCCGCGCGAGGAGGTCGTCGCGCAGCGGGTCCAGCGCCGAGGAGGGCATGAGGGCGAGCGGGCCGCCGGTGGCGACGAGCGCCTGGACCGAGGAGAAGTCCGCCGTGCGGAAGAAGGGCTCGAAGGCGGGCTCGAAGCCTCGATCGACGCACGCGCGGCGCAGAGCCGCGCCCCAGGGCGAACACGCTCCCGCGCTTCCGACGATCGGCACGCCGTGCCAGGGCGTCGAGCTCGAGGACGCCGGAGCCCGCGAGGGGGTGCTCAGGCGGCATGACCAGGCGGTAGGGATCGTCGAAGAGGTGCACGTACTCTAACCCCGCGTCGCCTCCCAGCGCGCGGCCTTCGTAGTCGTTGGCGGGCGACCACCCGTCGAAGCGGAACAACACGCCCAGGTCCAGCTCGCGGGCGCGCAGGCGCGCCACGGTCTCGAACGGCTCGCCCTCGACGAAATGCAGGACCACTTCGGGCAACCGCCTGCGGAGCGCGTCGAGCGCCGCGGCGGCAAAGGCGGTGGTGCCGGTGGGGAAAGAGCCGAACCTGAGTCTCCCCGAGCGGCCCTCGATCAACGCCTGGAGCTCGTCGTCGGCGTTGGCCATGCGGCTGAGAAGACCCTCGGAATGAGCGAGCAGCCTCTCGCCGACGGGCGACAGGCGCATCCCCGCATGCGTGCGCTCGAACAGCACCGCGCCCGTGTCGCGCTCGAGCGCCGCCATCTGCTGGGAGATCGCGGAGGGGGTGAACTGCAGCGTGCTCGCGGCCGCCGCGAAGCTGCCTCCGCTCGCGACCTCGCGCAGTATCACGAGCCGCCGGAGGTCGAAGACCTGCGCCAGCCGCGCCGAGTGAGGCTCCGGGCCGGATTCACATCCGGATCCGCCCACTCTCCACGCAATTCGACGCTCGACATTCGGCCCCTCCCAGGCTTCGGCTTGCTGGCGCTTAGTCACCCACGAGGCGGCCGACGTTACGCGTAAGCAACCGTGACGCCGTAAGTCAGGAACGCTTGTCGCCGGTGACCCTCGAGCCGCCTAGCGTCCCGAGCAGAGTTCATCGCACCGTGGTGAGCCACGTGAAACCGCAAGGAGAAGCACCATGGCTCCAACCGCCATCTTCAAGCGCCTCGGCCTCGGAACCCTCGCCCTCGGACTCCTGCCCGTCATCGCCTCGGGCTGCGGCACCTCGAGAACAACAAGTTCGGCGAGGCGGTCGTCAACTTCGAGGGCGTCCCGAACTTCAAGCCCAAGCGCAATCTCGTCTCGGGACCGGCCGCGGGCCCCGCGGCGTTCCCGCCGGCCAACGCCAAGCCGGGATCGGTGGCCGACAGCCGCTACAGCCCGTTCATCCGGGTCAAGGGCTCCTCGACGGTCTACAACGCGCCCATCGTCGCCGTGGGCGACCGCAAGTTCGACGTCGAGCGCCACACGAACACGGCCGATCGCGTGCTGAAGATGAAGCTGCCGGGGACACCGGGGTCGGGAGGCTTCGAGCCCGGCTCGGTGGAGCTGCTGCTCGTGCACGGTCTCGAGGCCGGGAAGAAGATTTTCTACCTGAGCACCGAGGCCTCGGATCCCGTCGCGGCGACGCTCGAGCGGGCGACGTTCGTGCCCGCGCTGCAGCACGCACCGTTCACGGGTGGCGATGACTTCCTCGGAGCGGCCAGGGAGCGGATCTTCCTGTTCACCAACGGGGAGACGGGCGCTGGCAACCCCAACCGCCAGGGCCTGAGCCACCTCATCAAGGACGGGCACGCCGGCGAGGACGCAAGCCTGAAGAACGCCGGCCTGCTCGAGGCGCTGCGCAACGACGGCGATGCGCTCAACGTGCTCGGCGGCTTCCCGTCGCTGGCCGATCCGCGCCACGCCAACGCCTACAGCCCGCTGTGGGACGCGCAGCTCGGCGAGTGGAGCAAGAAGGCGCTGGCCCAGAAGCTCGACAGACGCCAGAACGACGAGAACACCATCCTCAACCTGGCGCTGACCCGACCCGACCTGCTCAGCGGGCCGCTCGGAACGAAGTACGGCTCTGGCGACTTCGTCATCAACTGCCCGACGATGGCGTTCGAGACGACCCCGCCGACGCTCGATCAGGCGGAGCCGAAGGCCGGCGGTCAGTTCTAGAGGCCGACGGGCGATCCACGGACGGGAGCGGGCTGGTCAGCCGCTCCCGTCCGTCGTGGCTCTACTCGACGGATCCCTCGGCCTGGGCCGGGGCCTGCCCTGGCTCCCGGCGGGGGACGAGCACAAGGCGCTTGAACTCGGCCACGAGCGTCCCGTCCTGGTTGAAGACCCGCGTGTGGACCTTGACCGTCCCGCGATCGGGCTTGGAGCGCGACTCCTTCTTCTCGAGCACCTCGGACTCCACGAACAGCGTGTCGCCGTGAAAGACCGGCGCGGGATGGGAGAGGTCCTCCGTGGCGAGGTTGGCGATCGCCTTGCCGCTCACGTCGCTCACGCTCATCCCGAGCGCCAGGGAGTAGACGAGCGGACCGACCACCACGTTGCGCCCCTGCTGGGACTGAGAGGCGTAGACGTCGTTGATGTGCAGCGGATGGTGGTTCATCGTGATGAGGCAGAACAGGTGATCGTCGGCCTCGGTCACCGTCTTGGCCGGCCAGTGCTTGTAGGTGGCGCCGACCTCGAACTCCTCGAGGTAGCGGCCGTAGGGGTGCGATCCGCTGGCCTCGCGGGTGGCCTGGGCGGTCTCGACGGGGGCAGGGGCGGTCTGGCTCATGGGGCGGGCGATCTCCTGGTCATTGAGAAGGGGGAGGGATTGTGCCGCATGCCGCGCGGCGGCTCGAGCTACTTGCCGCCCGGGCAGGTGGCCTTGACCTGGCTGCGCGTGGTCGCGTTGCGGATCCGCTGCGCCTCCTGCAGGCAGGCCTGCCGGGCCGCCTTGATCGCGGCGTCGGTGATCTGCTGGCGGTTGCCCGAGGAGATCGCCTGACACGCCTGCTCCGCGCTGCGGCGCGCCGCCGGGTCGCTCACCGCTCGGGCCGACTGGCGACACGCCGCCAGAGCGGCCGCTCGGGCCGGAGCAGGGACGTTGGAGGTCCCGCAGCCGAGAAGGGTGAGGGCGAGGAGGAGGGTGATGAGAAGCGTCGCGCGAGTGGGCATGGGAGGCACGGTACGCAATTCGTGGTCGCGCGTCGGCGCGGCTACGCATACTGTCCCCCGTGCGCCTCGGTGTCCGGCCCGACAATCCGATCGAGGCGCTGGCGCTTCTCTCGGGGCGGGTCCCGGGCGCCCTGTTCGAGACCTACTTCGCCTTTATGGCGGCACGGGTGGTGATGGCCGCGACCTCCCTCGGCGTCTTCGAGGCCCTCGCCGAGCAGCCCGACGACGCCACCGGGCTGGCTCAGCGTCTGCGGCTCGATCCGGCGGGCGCCGAGGTGCTGCTGCTCGCCCTGCGCGCCCAGGACTACCTCGAGGAGCGCGACGGCCGGCTGCACAACTCCGCGCAGACCGAGCGCTTTCTGCTCCGGGGGGCCCCCGAGTCCCTTGCGGAGTGGGTCGGGGGCTTCAACTACGACATGTGGGAGCACTTCGGCCACCTCGAGGAGGTGGTGCGCTCGGGCACGCCGATCGGGCTGCACGAGCGAGAGCCCGACGATCCCTACTGGGAGCGATACCTCAGGGGCCTGTTCGAGATCTCCCGGCTGCAGGCCGAGGTCGTCTCCCGGCTCATCCCCGCCGAGCGCCCGCGTCGCCTGCTCGACCTCGCCGGCGGGCACGGAGGCTTCGCGATGGCGCTCTGTCGCCGGCACTCGGGCTTGAGCGCGACGGTGGTCGAGCTCGAAGGCGCGGCGCGCGTCGGCCGCGCGATCGTGGAGGAGCAGGGGATGGCCGACCGCGTGGGCTTCGCCCCGGGCGACCTCTTTGAGCGCGAGCTCGGCACGGGCCACGACATCGCCACCGCGCACAACATCGCCCACCACTTCTCCCCTGAGCAGAACGTAGAGCTGCTGAGCCGCGCCCGCGGAGCGCTGCGGCCGAACGGCACCATGGCCGTGTTCGAGCTCGAGCGCCCCGAGCCCGGCCGGCGTGGCTCTCCCGTCGGGACCCTCACCGGCGTGCTCTTCTTCATCACGAGCGCCGCGCGCACCTACACCGGCCGCGAGCTCGCCGGCTTCCTCGCCGAGGCCGGCTTTCGTCGGGTGCGCGCCCGGCGCCACCCCGAGCTGCCGGGCTCCGTGCTCGTTCTCGGCCGGGCCTGAGCTCCCTCGCCGCGATAGCCGCCGGACGGCCCGGAGGCGGTAGCGTGAGAGCCCCCTCGACCCTCGGAGACCCTCTCGTGCGCAATCCCCGCGACTTCGGAAAGCCCCTCGCCGTCGGTGCCCCCACGCCGCGGCTCGAGATCCCGGTCACCCCCTCGCGGATGATCCACTTCCTCGACTTCTCCAACGAGAAGATGGTGGCCAAGTCCGCCGACATCGCCCAGCAGACCGACATCTTGCTCGGCAACCTCGAGGACGCGGTGCCCGTCGACAAGAAGGAGGCCGCGCGGGAGGGGCTCATCCGCGTCGGGCGCGACATGGACCTCGGCCCGACCGCGCTGTGGACCCGCGTCAACGCGCTCGAGTCGCCCTGGTTCCTCGACGACCTCATGCAGGTCGTGGGAGAGATCGGCCACAAGCTCGAGGTCGTGATGATCCCCAAGGTCGAGGGGGCGTGGGACATCCACTACGTCGACCGCCTGCTCGCCCAGCTCGAGGCCCGGGCCGGTCTCGAGAAGCCGATCCTCGTCCACGCGATCCTCGAGACCGCGCTCGGGGTGAGCAACCTAGAGGAGATCGCCGCGGCCAGCCCGCGCATGCAGGGCATGAGCATCGGGCCGGCCGACCTCGCCGCCTCGCGCCGCATGAAGACCACGCGCGTGGGCGGCGGGCACCCCGGCTACCGGGTGCTCTCCGACCCTGACCCGGAGAACGCGGACGCCGCCCGGCCGAGCGCCCAGCAGGACCTCTGGCACTACTCCATCGGGCGCATGGTCGACGCTTGCGCCTCGGCCGGGATCCTGCCCTTCTACGGGCCGTTCGGCGACATCAAGGACACGGCGGGGTGCGAGACGCAGTTCCGCGCCGCCTTCCTCATGGGCTGCGTCGGGGCGTGGTCGCTGCACCCCGCGCAGATCGCGATCGCCAAGAAGGTCTTCTCCCCGGAGCCCGAGGAGGTGCGCTTCGCCCAGAAGGTGATCGAGGCGATCCCCGACGGCCGCGGCGTGCACATGATCGACGGCAAGATGCAGGACGACGCGACGTGGAAGCAGTGCAAGGTGATGGTCTCGCTCGCCGAGATGCTCGCCGAAAAGGACCCCGAGCTGCGCGAGGCTTACGGGCTGGACGGCGGCTCGAACGGCGCCGCGAAGCTCCCCGAGCCGGGCAAGCTCCCCGAGGCCGCGCGGTAGGCGCGCGGCCTCGAGAACGGCGAGGTCAGCAGGCGGCGAGGGTGATGCCGTCGTCGAGGCGGCGGAGATCCTCGCAGTCGCTCGTCACGGCGACCCCGTCGACGAGGCGTGCCACCACGACGACCGACGCGTCGATGATGTCGGAGGTGGCGGTGGCGCCGCAGAGCTGTCCCGCCGCGCGCGCGCTCGAGCCGTCAAGCGGATGGATCGTCACCCCGTCTGCCGAGACGACGCGGACGAGTCGGACCTGGCGCGCGGGATTTCGCCACGCTTGCGCGAGCGCTCCGGCCGGCACATGGACGTCCTGCGCGAGCTCCAGGAGCCGGATCACCCGCCGGTCAGCCCGATCGACGGCGATCAAGGCGCCCGCGTCGAGGACTACAGGCCGAGGACGCTCCGGGCCCATGCGGTCTCCTCATCGGTCGCGGGGCCAAGCTCCGCCCGGATAGCGGCCAGCGCGTCCGCCAGGCTCTCGCGTTGGGCGCGCTCGGTCATCGCCGAGGCAACCCATGCGCTCACCGAGGGGGCACGACCGGCGGCGACCGCTTCCTCGGCGGCGCGAACCGCGGCTTCGTCGACGGTGACCGTCACTCGGCTTCGCATACGATCAGCATAGTGTCGCAGCAGAAAGTATGTACGTGAGACCTCTCGGCCCGCCGCACTCACGCCCGTCCCGCTAGGGTTCCGCGCCGCATGAGGCTCTTCGAGTTCGAGGCCCGCGACGTGGTCAAGCGCGCGGGCATCCCGGTTACCGACTACGGGTTCGCCACTTCCGCCGACGAGGCGCGCGAGATCGCTGAGCGCATCGGCGGCCCGACGGTCATCAAGTCCCAGGTCCTCACGGGCGGGCGGATGAAGGCGGGCGGCGTGCAGTTCGCCGACACGCCCGAGGAGGCCGCCGAGCACGCGGAGAAGGTGCTGAAGCTGGAGATCGGCGGACACATGCCGCGCGGCGTGCTCGTCGACCCAAAGGCCTCGGTCAAGCAGGAGTACTACGCCGGCGTGGTGTGGGACGGCATCCGCAAGCAGCCCGTGATGCTGTTCTCCGACATGGGCGGGATCGACATCGAGGAGGTCGCCGAGCAGCACCCCGACCACGTCGGGCGCGGGCACTTCTCGACACTTCTTCCTCTCTCGGACTTCCAGGCCAAGCAGGTGATCGCCCAGACCGGCGTCAGCGGCCGCGCCCTCACCCGCATCACCCCGATCCTCACCCGCCTCGCGCGCCTCTTCCTCGAGCGCGACATGACGCTGGCGGAGATCAACCCGCTCGGGGAGCTCGAGGACGGCTCCTTCGTCGCCCTCGACGCCCACATGGACATGGAGAACGAGGCGCGGCCGCGCCAGAAGAAGGTGCTCGCCGCCCTCGGGGTGGGCGAGGAGGAGACCCGCCAAGCGCGCGAGGCGACCCCCTTCGAGCTCGCCGGCGAGGAGGTCGACGCGATGAGCCACCGTGGGGTGGCCGGCAACGTCACGGAGTTCGACGGCGACCTCGGACTGGTCATCGGCGCCGGCGGCGGCTCGCTGACGCTCTTCGACGCGGTGCGCGCGCACGGCGGGCGGCCGGCCAACTACTGCGAGATCGGCGGCAACCCCTCGGTGCAGAAGGCCTGCGGCCTGGCCAAGCTCGTGCTCCAGAAGCCGGGCGTGGACAAGATCGCGGTGATGATGTCGATCGTCTCGAACACGCGGGTGGACATCGTCGCGCGCGGGGTCATCAAGGCGTGCGTCGAGCTCGGCTTCGACCCGGCGGAGAAGATCGCGATCTTCCGCATCCCCGGCGCGTGGGAGGAGGAGGGCTTCAAGATCCTCGAGCGCTACGGGGTGGAGTACGCCGACCGCTCGGTCTCCATGCACGAGGCCGCGCGTCGCGCGGTGGAGAAGATCTCGGGCGGCTCGCGGAGCGACGGCTCCGCCGGGGGCGGGGACTTTCGCCAGACGACTGCCGAGGTCGGCGGGGAGACCGACACCTGATGTCGATCCTCATCGACGCGGAGACAACCTTCATTGTCCAGGGCATCACCGGCCGCGAGGCGGTCAACCTGACGCGTGAGTGCCTGGACTACGGCGCCGGGGCTAAGGTGGTGGGCGGCGTGACGCCCGGGCGCAAGGGCCGCGAGGTCCACGGCGTGCGGGTCTTCGACACCGTGGCCCAGGCCGTCGAGCACCACGGCTCGCCCGTAGAGGGCGCGGTGGTCACCGTGCCCCCCGCCTTCACCAAGGACGCGGTGCTCGAGGCGATCGAGAACGGCGTCAAGCTCGTGGTCATCGTCACGGAGCGCATCCCGCGCCAGGACGTCGCCCAGATGGTCGAGTTCGCCTCCATGCACGGCGCCCGGATCATCGGCCCGAACTGCCTGGGCATGATCGTCCCCGACGTGATCAAGATGGGCGGCATCGGCGGCCCGGCGCGCGACGCGGCCAAGGCCTACACCCCCGGTCCGGTGGGGGTCATCTCCCGCTCGGGCGGCATGACCACCGAGATGTCCTCCACCCTGACCGCGGCAGGGCTCGGCCAGTCGACCGCGGTCTCCATCGGCGGCGACGCGATCATCGGGCAGAGCTACGCGGAGCTCATGCCGCTCTTCGAGGCCGACGAGCAGACCGAGGCCATCGTGATCTACACCGAGCCGGGTGGCCGCATGGAGGCCGAGCTCGCGCGCTGGGTCACCGAGAATGACTCCCGGCTGCCGATCGTCGCCTTTATGGCCGGCCGCTTCATGGACGAGATGCCGGGCATGAGCTTCGGCCACGCGGGCACGATCGTCGAGGGCAAGGAGGACACCGCCGCGGAGAAGATCGCCCGCCTCGCCGAGGCCGGGATCGTCGTCGCCGAGGAGATCTCCCAGATCCCCGAGCTCGTGCGCGAGCGAATAGGCCAGGGGACGGCGGCATGAGATCCGACGCCCTTTTCATCGGGGTCGAGGTGGACGACGAGGTGGCCCGCGATTCCGCGCTGGCCGCCAAGCTCACCGAGGTCTGCCCCGTGGACATCTACGGCCAAGCGGGCGAGAGTGGCGGCGTGCGGATCGTCGAGGAGAACCTCGACGAGTGCGTCCTGTGCGAGCTCTGCATCAACGCGGCGCCTCCGGGCTCGGTGCGCGTACTCAAGCTCTACGACGACGGCGCGGCACTCGAGCGGAGCTGAGCGCCCTACCCTGTCGGGCGTGCCCGAGCTGCCCGAGGTCGAGCGTGCCCGTGCCCTGATCGCCGCCGGCGGGCTGAACCGCCGGATCGCCGCGGTCGCGGACCGCGACTCCTACGTCTGCCGCCCGCATGCGCCCGGCGAGATCGAGGCGGCGCTGGTCGGCCGCCGGCTCCTCAGCGCCAACCGCATCGGCAAGACCATGTGGTTCGAGACCGACGACGACGGGCCCGACCTCGGCCTCCACCTCGGCATGGCGGGGCGCATCGCCATCGACGAGCCGCCGGCCGAGAACGCCGGCTGGGATCGCTTCACCCTGCACTTCGAGGACGGGGGCCGGCTCGCCCTACGCGACAAGCGGCGCCTGGGCCGAGCCGTGCTCGAGCCCGACCTCTCCGGGCTCGGCCCCGACGCCGCCGAGGCCACCCGGGCCGAGTTCCGCGACCGGGTCGGCCGCGGCACCGCGCCGCTCAAGGCGCGGATCATGGACCAGTCCGTCCTGGCCGGCGTGGGCAACCTGCTGGCCGATGAGACGCTCTGGCGCGCCGGCCTCTCGCCCCTGCGCCCCGCCGGAGCGCTCGCGCCCGAAGAGCTCGACGGCCTGCGCCGCGCGCTGCGCGGCGCGATACGGGACGCGGTGCGCCGCGGCGGTGTGCACACCGGCCGGCTGATCCCGGAGCGGCGGCGGGGCGGCCGCTGCCCCGCGTGCGGCGCCGAGCTGCGGCGCGCGACGGTGGGAGGGCGCACGACCTGGTGGTGTCCGCAGGAGCAGACGTGATCCTCACGGCCGTCCTCGCGGCCGCGGCCACCGCGATCGCCCCGGCGCCCGCGACCACAACCGTCGCCCCGCCGCGAGCGGTGCCGCGTCCCCCGATCATCCAGCGTCCGATCCCCTTCGGAGCGCGGCGCCGGAGCGAGACCGCCGCCTACTCCCGGCGGCACTACGGCGATAACACCTGGCGCCTGCTCCATCCTCACGTGATCGTCGAGCACGTCTCCGAGACGAGCACCGCGCAGGCCGTCTTCTCCACCTTCGCGCCCGATCGGCCCGATCCCGAGCTCCACGAGCTCCCGGGGATCTGCGCGCACTTCGTGGTCGACCGCGACGGGCGCATCCTCCAGTTCGTCTCGACCGCGCTGCGCTGCCGCCACGCCGTCGGGCTCAACTGGACCGCGATCGGCATCGAGCACGTGGGCTTCGCCGACGGCGACGTGCTAGGCGACCGGCGCCAGCTCGCCGCCTCCCTGCGGCTGACGCGCTGGCTGCGCTGCCGCTACGGGATACCGGTGCGCGACGTGATCGGGCACAACGAGAGCCTCACCTCCCCCTACCACCACGAGCGCGTGGCGCGCCTGCGCGGACAGACCCACTCCGACATGCGCCGCGCGACCATGGAGCGCTACCGGCGTGCCCTGGCGCGCCTCGGCCGCTGCCTCTCCTAGCCCGCTACTAAGAGCAGATCCGAACCTCCTTCGTCCCGCGCGCGCTCCCGTCGAGCACCCGCGCGAGCGCACGGCTGCTCGGAGTGTCGCCTCCCTCGGGCCGGTAGACGCCGTACCAGTCATCGGCGCTGGCCGGATCGCGTTGCGCGGTGACCCACGAGTAGAGGATCATCGCCTGGACGCCGCAGTCCGAGCGCGCGAGCACGTCGGCGGTCCGGGCGATGAACGACGGCTTGTTCGCCGGCGCGGTGAACTGCAGGCCCTTGACCGCGACGGTCTGCCAGCCGTACTCCGTCACGAGGATCGGCACCGTCGCTTGGTCGAGCGCGCGGAGGGTCGTGCGGATCGCGCACGTGGGCGAAGACCCGGTCGGGATCGGCGCCGTAAGGGTGCAGAGTGACGCCGTCGACGAGGGCCCGCAGCTCGGGATGCGCACGGTACATCTCCGTCACGAAGCCGGAGTTGGGCACGAGGCCGCCGACGACGACCTGAGCGCGCGGCTCGACGGCGTGGATCGCGCGGCGCGCCGCGAGGTAGAGCTCGCCGTAGGCCACCGGATCGGGCCGGGGATCCCAGAAGGTGGGGTTGTCGGGCTCGTTCCAGATCTCGAAGGTGCTCACCGGCCGGTAGGGGACCTTTGGATGCGAGCGCCAGAACTCCCCGTGGCGTCCGTAGCGCCGGGCGAAGGCCGCGGCATAGGCGGCGTAGTCGCCGCTCGTGACGGGCGGGGCGTGCAGACGCCGGGGATCCGCCGTCGCCCATACGGGCGAGAAGTCGAGCACCGCCAGCCACCGCATGCCGTGGGTGGCCAGCCAGCTCGCCACCCGATCGTTGAACTCCCAGTGGTAGGAGTGGATGCCGCTGACGGGGGTCACGGGCTCGGTCGCCGCCCACAACGCGTCGCTGCGCGCCAGGCGCACGCCGTGGGCCTCGGCGGCAGCGAGCTGCGTCTCACGCCACGCCGGCGTGCCCCGGGCATCGTTGAAGATGATGTTGAGGCTCGCCCCGAGCAGCGCGGGCGAGGGTGCGGGAGAACCCTGCGCAGACCTGGGAGCGGGCGAGGAGCGGAGGGTCAGCTCCACCAGCCCGAACACCGCCACGCAGGCGAGCAGTGCCAGGAAGACCACCGGACCGCGCTTGAGTCCGAGACCCCCGCGCCGGCGCCGGCTCGAGCGGCTCACCCGTGCGGCTTGGCCTTGCGTGTGCGCGTGCGCTCGTCCTGGCGGTCGACGACCTGGGCCACGAGGCGAATGATCTGCTCGACGCCGGTCGCCTTCGCGTCGCCCTTCTCGAACGCCCGCCGCCAGTCGCGCACGTGGCCCTTCTCGGCGAGCTCGTTGAAGTGCGAGCGCGAGACCGCCACCCGCACCTTCGCGTCGGTGGCGAAGTCCTTGGAGATCTTGGGCCCCGGCAGCTCGACGCGGTAGAGCTGCACGTCTCCGCGTCCGCGCAGATCGAGCCCGAAGACCAGCTTGAGCGGCGCCAGCGCGGGGACCTCCTCGAGCAGATGCCGCACGGCGGTCTCGATCAGGACCGGCGCGGGCTGCGGCCGGGCCGGCTGCGCCGCCCCTCCCGGGCTCACAGCTTCGCTACTTCGCACCGATGACCGCTCCGCTGTTCGCCCACGTCACACCTTGTGCCTCTGCAGGAGCTTCTTGCCGATGACCATCCGCTGGATCTCGCTCGTGCCCTCGCCGATCAGCAGCAGTGGCGCGTCGCGGTAGAGGCGCTCGATCTCGTACTCCTTGGAGTAGCCGTAGCCGCCGTGGATGCGGAAGGAGTCCTCCACGCACTCCTTGCCCGCCTCCGAGGCGAAGAGCTTGGCCATGCCCGCCTCGAGGTCCGAGCGCTCGCCGGCGTCCTTGAGGCGCGCGGCGCGCAGGGTGAGCAGACGGGCGGCGTCGACCTTGGTCGCCATGTCGGCGAGCTTGAACTGGATCGCCTGGTGCTGGGCGATCTGCTTGCCGAACGTCTTGCGCTCCTGGGAGTACTTGAGGGCGAGCTCGAGCGCGCGCTGGGCGATCCCCACCCCGCGAGCGGCGACGTTGACGCGACCGACCTCGAGCGCGTCCATCATCTGCACGAAGCCCTGGCCGACGCCGGCCTCCTCGCCGCCGAGCACGTTCTCGGCCGGGCAGCGGTAGCCGTCGAAGACGAGCTCGGTCGACTCGACGCCCTTGTAGCCCATCTTCTTGATCTTGGGCGGAACGGTGAACCCGGCCCACTCGCCGGTGTTCTCGCCCACGCCCGGCTCCTTCTCGGCGATGAAGCAGGTCATCCCCTTATAGGCGGGCTCGGCCTTGGGGTCGGTCTTCATGAGCACGAAGCAGACGCCTGACATGAGCCCGTTGGTGACCCACATCTTCTGACCGTTGAGCTCGTAGGCGCCGTCCTCGAGCCGCTTGGCGGTGGCCTTGATGCCTTGCACGTCGGAGCCGACCTCGGGCTCGGAGAGCGAGAAGGAGGCCCGGATCTCGCCCGTGGCCATGCGGGGCAAAAACTTCTCCTTCTGCTCGTCGGTGCCGAACTTCATGAGCAGGTATGAGCCGATGAAGTGGGTGTTGACCACGCCCGAGATCGAAATCCACCCGCGGGAGAGCTCCTCGACGATCATGGAGTAGGTGGTCAGGTCGAGCCCCATGCCCCCGTACTCCTCGGGAATCGTCACCCCGAAGAGCCCGAGCTCCTTCATCTGATCGACGATCGGAGCGGGGAACTCGTCCTCGTGGTCGTAGTGCTCGGCGTGCGGGATGATCTCCTTGTTCGCGAAGTCCCGGACCATCTCGGTGATGGCCTTCTGCTCGTCGGTCTGATCGGTGTGAGGACTGGCTACGGCCATGACGTTGTCGGGCGCTCCGGTTCGAGGTCGGGCGGGCTCCGTGTGAGGATACCGGCGGCCCGGATCAGTGGGCGATCGCCACTCCGAGCCACACGATCGCCATCGACAGGAGGAAGATCCCGCCCTCGAGCGCGTGAAGCGTCGGACGGCGCATGTGCCACACGACGAGCCCGGCGGTGAGCACGACGAGGACGAGCTTTACGTGCAGCGTCGAGTCGCCCCAGCGGTGGAAGCGCCCGGCGAGCGCGGAGCCCGTCACGAGCAGCACGCCGATCGCACCCAGCGTCCCCCAGCCAAAGCGCCGGGCGACCGCGCGCAGGGGGCCGCGATCGCTCGCGCCGCGCAGCACCGGCACCACCGCTCCGGCGAGAAAGAGCTGGCCGCCGACGAAGAACGCCATCGCGAGGAGGTGCAGCCAGCGGATGCCTTCCCAGAGCGCCATCGCGGGGCGAGGGTAGTGCGTGGAAAGGCGCCTGCCAGACTTGCGCCCGTGTCCAGCTCCTCGCGCGCAGTCGATCCGGCGCTCGCCCACGAGTCGATCGCGGGCTCCTTCCCGGGCAACCTCGGGATCGAGTTCTCCTCGATCGCCGACGGAGAGGTGATCGGGCGCCTGGCGGTCGACGAGCGCCACCTCCACCCGGGCGGGTACGTGCACGGCGGCGTGTGGGTCTCGCTGGCCGACACGGTGGCCGCGTGGGGGACGATCCGCAACCTCGCCGACGGACGGGGCTTCACCACGGTCGAGCTCGGCTGCAACGTGTTCGCCTCCGCGCGCGCGGGCGACGAGCTCGTGGCCACGGGCCGCCCGCTGCACCTCGGCGGCCGGACGCAGATCTGGGAGGTCCGCGTCGAGCGCGGCGGCCGGCTCGCCGCCTTCTTCACCTGCACGCAGATGGTCCTCGACGCCGGCTCGTGAACTTCGCGCGCGACGTCGTGCAAGCGGCACCGCCGACCGGACTAGCCCTCGTCGAGCTGACCTGCGAGGGCCGGCGCCGAGAGTGGACCTTCGCCGAGGTGGCCGACCGCGCTGCGCGTACCGCGGGCGCGCTCGTGGCCCACGGCGTGCGCCAGGGCGACGTCGTGATGACGCTTGTCGGCAACCGAGCCGAGTGGGTGATCGCGATGGTGGCCTGCTTCCGGATCGGCGCGGTCGTCCTTCCCTGCACCGAGCAGCTCCGCGCCCAGGATCTGCGGCTGCGACTCGCGGCCGCCCGCCCCGCGCTCGTCGTCGCCGATCCACGCAATCGCGGCGAGCTCGAGGCCGCACGACCGTCCTGCCCGGTACGCTGGATCGACGAGGAGCTTCCCGGCGAGGTGCCCCATCCGGTCGAGCTGGCGCGTGACGATCCGTGCCTTATCACCTTCACGAGCGGGACGGCGGGCGACCCGAAGGGAGTCCTCCACGCCCAGCGCTACCTCCTCGGCCAGCACCTCCAGGCCGAGCACTGGCTGGACGCCCGTCCCGGTGACCTCGTGTGGTGCACCGCTGCCTCCGGCTGGTCGAAGTCGGCGCGCAACGTGTTCATCGCCCCGTGGCTGCGCGGCGCGGCGGCGCTCCTGCACGATGCGCGCTTCGACCCCGACGAGCGCCTCGAGATCCTCGCGCGCCAGGAGGTGAGCGTGCTCTGCATGGCCCCGACGGAGTACCGGGTGATCGCAAAGCGCTCGCGGCCGACGAGGCTCCCCCACCTCCGCGGCCTCGTCGCCGCGGGAGAGGCGCTGAACCCGGAGGTGCTGCACGTCTGGAAGGAGGCCACCGGGCTCGACATCCGCGACGGCTACGGCCAGACCGAGACCGGCCAGCTCACGGGGGCGCCGCTCGACGAAGCGGTGCGACCCGGCTCGATGGGGCGCCCGCTTCCGGGGGTCGACCTGACCGTCGAGGACGGGGAGCTCGTCCTGCGCGATCCGGCCAGCGACCCGACCTTCTTCCTCGGCTACCTCGACGAGCCGGCCTCCCCGGGCCCGTGGCGCACGGGCGACCGCGTGAGCCAGGACGAGGACGGCTTCCTCTTCTTCGAGGGCCGCACCGACGACTTGATCATCTCCGCCGGCTACCGGATCGGGCCCTTCGAGGTCGAGTCGGCGCTCGTGGCCCACCCCGCGGTCGCCGAGGCCGCGGTGGTGTCCGAGCCCGACGAGGAACGGGGGGCGATCGTGCGGGCGGTGGTCGTGCTGCGCGAGGGCTTCGCGCCCGGCGAAGGGCTCGCGCGTGAGCTCCAGGAGCACGCCCGCCGCCAGACCGCGCCCTACAAGTACCCCCGCATCGTCGACTTCGCGCCCGAGCTGCCGAAGACGCCGAGCGGGAAGGTCATGCGCGCGGCGCTTCGCTCTCGAGGTTGACCGGAGCCGGCGCGAGCGGCCTCGCTACGGTGCTCGATCGTGCCTCCCCCGCGCCCTGTCATCGGGGTCTGCCCTCCGCTCGAGCAGGCGAAGTGGGGCGTCTGGGATCTCGAAGCGGTCCTCCTTCCCTGGAACTACGTGGCGGCGATCCAGCGCGCCCGCGGCCTCGTGGTCATCCTTGCGCCCGACGAGCAGGCGATCACGGCCCCTGACGAGGTTCTCGACCGAATCGACGGGCTCATGCTCGCGGGGGGCGCGGACATCGACCCGGCGAGCTACGGGGCCGAGCGCGGGCCGCACACAATTGCCGGCGCGCCCGCTCGCGACGCGTTCGAGCTCGCCCTGGTGCGCCGCGCGCTCGAGCGCGACTTCCCCATGCTCGGCATCTGCCGCGGTATGCAGCTGATGAACGTGGCCGCCGGCGGCACGCTGATCCAGCACCTGCCCGACGCCTTCGGCCACGGCGACCACCGACGCTCGCCCGGCTCCTTCGTCGACGCCGACCACGACGTACGGCTGCGCCGGGGCTCTCTGGCCGCGCGGGCGGCCGGCGAGGAGGTGCATGCCACGAAGTCCCACCACCACCAGGGCATCGACCGCGTCGGCGAGTGCTTGCAGGTCACGGGGTGGTGCACCATCGATGAGCTGCCCGAGGCGATCGAGGCGCCGGCGTGCCGCTTCGCGCTCGGGGTGCAGTGGCATCCCGAGGCCGACGAGGACAGCCGCCTCATCGCCGCACTCGTGGAGGAGGCGGCCAAACGCGCCAACGCCTCCCCGGCCCGTTCACGGGCCGCCGACGCGGGGTAGCCCACGCGGGGTGAGGCTCGGGTTCGCCGTCAAGGTCCTCGGCGCTGGCGGCCTGCCCTCCCACGACACCCGCCGCTGGCAGTCGAGCCCCCACCTGCGCGTCTCACTCGAGCGCCTGCGGGCGATCTTCGCCTACCTCGCGGATTCGGACATCGCGATGTACCGGATGACCGCGTCAGCTCGCGCCCTACGCGACCCACCCCGACCTGCCCCGGTTCCATGGACAGGTGGAGGACTGCGCCGAGGAGCTCGCGAAGCTCGGTGGGATCGCGGCCGGGCTCGGACTGCGGCTCTCCTCGCACCCGGGGCAGTACATCGTGCTGAACTCCGAGGATCCCGCCGTGCGCACGAGCGCCGTCCGCGACCTCGAGCTCCAGGCCGAGCTCTTCGACGCGATGGGACTGCCGCCCGAGTCGGTGGTCGTCCTCCACGTCGGGGGCGCCGCGGGCGGCACGCGGGCGGCGATGGACCGCTTCGAGGCCGGCTTCGCGGAGCTCTCCGACGCCGCGCGCGCCCGGCTGGTGATCGAGAACGACGACCGCAGCTTCGGCGTGAACGACGTCCTCGGCCTCTCCGAGAGGATCGCGCGCCCGGTGGTGTGGGACATCCTCCACCACCACTGCCACGACCCCGACGGCATTCCCGACCGAGAGGCGCTCGAGCGCGCGCTGGCCACCTGGCCCGAGGGCGTGCGGCCGAAGATCCACTACTCGACTCCGAAGACCGCGGTCGAGGAGCGCTCGCGGCGGGTCGGCCGCCGGGTCGAGCGCTCGCTCGTGCTCCCCCAGCTCCGCGCGCACGCCGACCTCATCGACCCCATCGGCTTCGAGCACTTCCTGCTCGAGACCGCCGCCGGCCTGGACTTCGACGTGATGCTCGAGGCCAAGGCCAAGGACCTCGCGCTGCTCCGCCTGCGGGAGCAGCTCGCCGCACGCGGAGTCGAGCCCGCCCTCGGTGTGTGAGCGAGTCGTCGGGGAGTTAGGCGTGAGCGAGCGCAAGCGCACGTCGCAGACCGGCGTCGACCTGGGCCATGAGCCAGTCAGGCATCGCGCCGATGCGGTCCTCCAGCGTTTGCCGGTCGATGGTCGCGACCTGGGTGACGTTGACGACCGAATCGCCCTCGAGGCCCGCGACGTCAGCCGGTACCGCGACGTTCCCGGGAAGGGAAGCGAGCCGAACGTTGCTCGTGAGGACGGCCACCGTGACCGTGCGCAACCGGGAACGGTTGTACGGGTCGGCGCTGATGATCAGCACCGGACGTCGGAGCGCCGGAGCCGACCCTCTCGGCAGGCCGAGATCGGCCCGCCACAGCTCGCCTCGCACCATCAGGTCTGATCGTCAACGGCCAGGGCCGCGGCAGCGCCGTCCGTGAACCCATGGTCCGGCGCGTGTTCGGCGATCGCACGGTCGATCGCCTCGGTGGTCCCTGCCTCGTCAAGGGCGTCGAGCCAGCGCTCCGCCGCCCGCGCGAAGAACTCGCTGCGCGAGACTCCCAATCGCTTGGCGGCGCGATCCGCGCGGTGAAACGTGTCGTCCGGGAGCGAGAACGCCGTCTTCATCTCTTGTCCAGTATAACCGCGTTATACCGCTATGAAGACGTCCTTTCGTCGTGAACGGGCCACTACTCCGGGAGCGCGATGACCGCGTCGACCGCCACCAGGGCGCCGCGCGGCAAGCCGGCGACCGCGAAGGCGAAGCGCGCGGGCGGATCGGCGGGAAAGAACGAGGCGTAGGCCTCGTTGACCTCGCCGAGCGCGTCGATGTCGGCGAGGTAGAGGGTGACGCGCACCGCGTCGGCCAGCCCGGCGCCCGCGGCGGCGCACACCGCGGCGAGGTTCTCGAGACAGCGCCGGGCCTGGTCGGCCGGCGTGACGGCGAGGAGCTCGCCGCTCTCGGGGTCGAGCGGGATCTGACCCGAGCAGAAGAGCAGGCCACCGGCGCGCACGGCGTGCGCATAGGGACCGACCGCGGCCGGGGCTCCGGGCGCGCTGAGAGATTCGCGGTGGCCGGCCACGCGCGCAGGGTAGCCTCGGCCCGAGATGGCGAACCGGCTGGCCCAGGAGACCTCCCCCTACCTCCTGCAGCACCGCGAGAATCCCGTCGACTGGTACCCGTGGGGGGAGGAGGCGCTCGCGCGAGCGCGCGAGGAAGACAAGCCGCTGCTCGTCTCGATCGGCTACTCGGCCTGCCATTGGTGCCACGTGATGGAGCGCGAGTCCTTCGAGGACCCCGACACCGCGGCCCTCATGAACGAGAACTTCGTGTGCATCAAGGTCGACCGCGAGGAGCGCCCCGACGTCGACGCGATCTACATGGAGGCCGTTCAGGCGATGACGGGTCACGGCGGCTGGCCGCTGAACGCGTTCCTCACCCCCGAGCAGGTCCCGTTCTACGCGGGCACCTACTTTCCGCCCGAGCAGCGTCACGGCATGCCGAGCTGGCGCGAGCTCCTCGCCGCGGTGGCCGAGGCGTGGGAGCAGCGCGGCGAGGAGATCCGCGCCCAGAGCGGGCGGATCGTCGAGCGCCTGCAGGGCGGCGCGCTCATCCGCCCCTCCGACGAGCCGATCCAACTGGCCCTGCTCGAGGACGCGGCGGCGCGCCTGGGCGAGCTCTACGACCGCACTCACGGTGGATTCGGCGGGGCGCCGAAGTTCCCGCCCGCCTCCACCCTCGAGTTCCTGCTCGGCCACGGCGAGCGCGAGATGTCGCTCCAGACGCTGCGCGCGATGGCCCGCGGCGGGATCTACGACCAGGTCGGCGGCGGCTTCGCCCGCTACGCGATCGACGCGACCTGGACCGTCCCCCACTTCGAGAAGATGCTCTACGACAACGCGCTGCTCGCCCGTGCCTACCTGCACGGGTGGCTCCTCTCGGGTGAGGAGCGCATGCGCGAGGTCTGCTGCGAGACCCTCGACTGGGGCTTAAGAGAGATGCGCGCGCCCGAGGGCGGCTTCTACTCCGCGCTCGACGCCGACTCCGAGGGCGTGGAGGGCAGGTACTACGTGTGGAGCGTGGCCGAGCTGCGCGAGGTGCTCGGCGCGGAGCTGGCCAAAGAGGCGATCGCATACTTCGGGGTCAGCGAGCGCGGCAACTTCGAGGGAGAGAACATCCTCATCGCGAGCGGAGAAGTGCCCGCGGAGCTCGGGCAGATACGTGAGCGGCTCTACGCCGCGCGCGAGCGCCGGGTCAGGCCCGGCCTCGACGACAAGCGCCTCACCGCCTGGAATGCGCTCATGATCTCCGCGCTGGCCGACGCGGGCGCGACCCTCCGGGCACACGACGGCGACGCCGGCGAACGGGGCGCCGACTACGTCGACGCCGCCGTGGCCGCGGCGGAGTTCGTGCTGCGCGAGATGCGCGACGAGGACGGGCGCCTGCTGCGCACCTACAACGACGGCCGCGCGAAGCTCGGGGCCTACCTCGAGGATCACGCGTTCCTGCTCGAGGCCCTGATCCTGCTCTACGAGGCGACCTGGGAGGCAAGGTGGTTCGTGGAGGCCCGCGCGCTGGCCGACACGATGATCGAGCGCTTCGCCGATCCCGAGCGCGGTGGCTTCTTCTCCACGCCGTCTGACCACGAGGCGCTCATCGCCCGGCGCAAGGACCTCGAGGATTCGCCCATCCCGTCCGGCAGCTCCTCCGCGGCGCTCGGGCTGCTGCGCCTCGCGGCGCTCACCGGCGAGGCGGAGTACGAGCGCCACGCGGTGGGGGTCCTGCGCCTCCTGCACCCCGTCGCGGCCCGGCACCCGAACGCCTTCGGCCATCTCCTGCAGGCGATCGCCTTCTACCTCGCGCCGGTCCGGGAGGTCGCCGTGGTCGGCGAGGGCCCGAGCGGACCGCTGGCCCGAGCCGTCCGTGCGAGCTACCGGCCGCATCTCGTGCTCGCCGGAGGAGAAGCGGAGGGCGGCGCTCCGCTGCTCGCCGGCCGCGCGCCGGTCGACGGGCGCCCGGCGGCCTACGTCTGCGAGCGCTTCAGCTGCCGGCGGCCGGTCACCGAGCCCGAAGCGCTCGCCGCCCAGCTCGGCTGAGCCGGCCTGACGAGCGAGGCCCCACGCGACCTAACCCGGCCCATGCATCTCTCTGCGCGGGCGCGCCGCAATAGCTCTCATGTCCACTCTCAGCGTCAGCGCTTCCCGGAGCATCGCTCCGACCGCCCTGCGCCTCCTCGGCGCCCTCACCCTGCTCGTCACGGGCGCGGTGCACCTGCAGCAGTACCTGGGAGCCGGTTATCGGAACATCCCGACGATCGGAACCCTCTTCCTGCTCAACGCGATCAGCGCGGGCCTGGTCGGGCTCGCCCTGCTGGTGCGCGGCCAACTCCTCATCGTCCTGGCCGGCATCGGGATCGTCGCGGGCGCGCTGGTCTCCATCCTCATCAGCCTCAACACGCCGCTGTTCGGCTTCATGGAGACCCAGACCAACACTCCCGTGGTGCTCGCCATCGCCTCCGAGGCCGCCACGCTGCTCCTCCTCGGCGGCTACCTCGTCCTGAGCCGCCGAGAGGCGCACGCGAGGCGCTAGGGTCCGCGGCGCCGTGCGCCGTCGACTCCTCGCCGCTCTCCTCCTCGCTCTCGTGACGCTCGCGGGAAGCGGCTGCGGTGGCACCCCGAGCGCCCAGCAGCGCGCGCGCGAGAGCTTTCTCAAGGGTCATGAGTCACTACACGACGACGACCTCGCCCGGCTCTGTCCGAGCCTCTACCCCACCGACTTCCTCAAGGACGCGAAGAAGTACGGCTACAAGCCGGTCAAGCAGCCCGCCAAGCTCACCCCGGCCGACATGACCAGCGCACAGAGCGCCGGCTGCACGTCGACGGGCACGCCGCCGCGCGCCAAGCCCTGACGGGGCGGCTCAGAGGATGGGCAGGTAGCGTTCGCGTTCCCAGGGCGTGACCTGGACGCGGTAGTCGTCCCATTCCTGGCGCTTGATCTCGATGTAGCGGTTGAAGGTGTGCTCGCCGAGGGTGCGCAGCGCGAGCTCGGATTGGCTCGTGAGCTCGATCGCTTCGCCGAGCGTTTCGGGGAGTTGCTGGACGCCGAGGCGCCGGCGCTCGTCGGCGGAGAGGTGGTAGAGGTTCTTCTCCATCGGCTCGGGTAGCTCATAGCCCTTCTCGATCCCCTCCAGGCCGGCCTGGAGCAGCGCCGCGAAGGTGAGGTAGGGGTTGCACGCCGGGTCGGGGCAGCGCAGCTCCATCCGGGTGGTGCGCTCGTTGCCGGGGTGATAGAGCGGGACGCGCACGAGCGCGGAGCGGTTGCGCCGCGACCACGCGACGTACACCGGGGCCTCGTAGCCGGGCACGAGGCGCTTGTAGGAGTTCACCCACTGGGCGAAGATCGAGCAGATCTCCCCCGCGTGGCGAAGCTGGCCGGCAATGAACGCCTTGCCCACGTCGGAGAGGAAGTACTGATCGTCGGGATCGTAGAACGCGTTGTGCCCGTCGGCAAAGAGCGACTGGTGAGTGTGCATCCCCGAGCCGTTCTCCCCGAACAACGGCTTGGGCATGAACGTCGCGTGATAGCCGTACTTCAGCGCGTACTCCTTGACCGTGATGCGATAGGTCATGCAGTCGTCGGCCATCTTCATCGCGTCGGCGTAGCGCATGTCGATCTCGTGCTGGCTCGGGCCGACCTCGTGGTGTGAGTACTCCACGTGCATCCCGAGCTGCTCGAGCGCGAGCACCGTCTCGCGCCGCAGGTCAGAGCCCGCGTCGAGGGTGGTCAGATCGAAGTAGCCGCCGCGGTCGAGCACCTCCGTCGAACGCGAATCCCGGAAGTAGAAGTACTCGAGCTCAGGCCCGACGTAGAAGTGATCAAAGCCCATCGCCCCCGCTCGCTCGACCGCGCGCCTGAGCACGTGCCGCGGATCGCCCTCATAAGGAGTGCGCTCCGGCGTCAGCACATCACAGAACAAGCGCGCGACACCCTGCTCCTCCGGGCGCCACGGCAACACCGCAAACGTGCTCGCATCCGGCATCGCGATCATGTCCGACTCCTCGATCGCGTTGAAGCCGGTGATGGAGGAGCCATCGAAGCCCATACCGTTCTCGAACGCGTCGGGCAGCGCCTCGGAGTTCACCGAGAACGACTTCAGCTGACCGAGAATGTCGGTGAACCACAACCGGATGAAACGGATGTCGCGCTCCTCGACGAGCGCGAGGACGTCGTCGTTGCTGAGGGGTGCTTCGGCCACGCGCTTTACAGAGCTCCCGGTCTGTGATGTCGGAGGGGAGCCGTCGCCGCGGCGGCGCTCCGTGTTCGGAACGTTAGCGAGGCGCGGGGGGCCCAGGAGGCGCGGACAGCCAGCGCCGCGCCCAGGCTTGCACCTCGTCGAGGGCGGACTCGAGGTCGCGGCCCATCGCCGAGAGCGAGTACTCGACGCGCACGGGTGGTCCGGGCGAGACGCGGCGCTCGACCACGCCACGCGCCTCGAGCTCCTTCATCCGCTCGGAGAGAAGCCGGTCGGAGAGCTCGGGCACGGCCTGGGCGATCTGCGAGAAGCGCATCTCGCCGCTCATCATCACGTGGATGATCGCGCCCGACCAGCGCTTGCCGATCAGCTCGACCGCTTCGTGGTAGAGCGGGCAGCAACTCGGGGTCGGGGCGCCGGGCGCGCAGCTCTCACGCGTCGGGGTCCGTGCGTGGCGCTCGTCGACCGCCACGCCTTCGGGTATTAGGCGGCGCGGAGCGCCCGCGACTCCTCGACCGAACCGTCGACGGGCACCTCGCCCGCGACGTTGATCATCGCCGTGAAGCTCTCGAGTGAGACATAGGCGATCGCCTCGAGGATCTCCTCGTCCTCCCAGCCCGCTTCGCGCGCCTCCTCGTGGAGGTGCATGGGCGGCCGCGCGGAGCACTGGAGCATCGCGCGAAGGTAGCGCAGGAGCGCCGCCTCGCGCTCGTCGCGCGAGTCGAACTCGCGGGCCAGGGTGACCTCGTCGAGATGCAGGCCCGCCGCCCGTGCGGTCCGGGTGTGGGTCGCCAGACCGGGCTGAGAGGAGTAGTGCTCGGCCACGGCAAGGGAGATCCGCTCGAGCGTCGGGAGCGTGAGCTTGCCGTGGCGCAACTCGGAGCGAAAGCGAGCGTAGGCGCGCAACGCCGCCGGAGAGCCGGCGAGCACTCCCAGGAAGTTCGGAAGCTGGCCGCCCGTCGCGAGTGCTCCGCGGAGGACGGGCACCGAGCCCTCGGGGGCGGTGAGGTCGTCGTGGACTTGAAACCTGCTCATGGGAGTCTTCATGGGAGCCACCGGGGGGAGTGGGTCAGACGCCAGTTCATGAGGTTTCGCTAGCGCCTTACCTTCGATAAGGGTATGGGATCCGTCGGGTCAGCGCAACTCGGGTGCCCTTGTTGCGGCACTCGAAGCACGCCTCTCCGTTTATACGGAGGCCGATAAAGGCCAGTTCAGGAGCGCCCGAACCCCGGCGTTTTCTCCGCGTCCCTTCCGGCGCGCCCCGTCCCCGGCAGCTTCCTCCGGGCGATGCGGGAAGCTGAAGACAAGGAGGCGTCAGACGCCGACGTGCGCGCTCATCGCCGCCACGACGATGAGAAATACGCCGAGTAGCACGGCCCAGAGGGCGATCCGGTCGGGCCGCGGTCCGACGCGCTCGTGAGCCCGGCGCGGCGGCCGGCGGCGCGGCGGGGCGACCTGGCCGCGGATGACCACCGTGCGGCGCTCGGGCGCCGGGGAGGACTCGACGACGCGCAGATGCGGTGGGGAGGCCGCGGCGGGTGGGGCAGCGGGATCGGCGTCGGTCCACGTGCGGGCGGTGGCCTCGGGCATGACTTATTTCCTCTTTCGAACGAGCTTACGGGGTTAGCTGAAGGGCTCGCGCCGAAAGAGCGGCGCTACGCGATGAAGGCGATTCGCCCCAACATCTTGGGTCCCCCGCTCCCCGGAACCGACGGCGGTCGCCGACGTGTCTTCGGGAACTCAGCGATATGACAACCGGGACCCTACCAGCCGCCGGGGACGACGTTATGTCGCCGCCCGCGCCGCCGCTGCCGGCCTCAGTGGCGGTCGAGGCGCTCCTGCTCGGCCACCGTGCGCTCAGCCCAGGGCATGGCCTCGAGCCGGGCGTCGGGGATCGGCTCTCCGCTTTCCACGGAGGTCCCGTAGGTGCCTTCCTCCACGCGCACCTCGGCTCGTTCGATCGCGGCGAGCTCCTCCCGAAGGCGGACGGCCAGCCCCTCGTCGGACTCGCGCTGGAAGAGCTCGGTCCCCGAATCGGCGGGATGCTGGTCGACCTGCGAGAGCTCCTCGTCCTCGCCGCGCTCGAGCCCCTCGATCGAGGTCTCGATGCGCGCCCGCTCGCGACTCAGGAGCTCTCGTGCGTGATCGGCGTCCATGATCTACTTTCCCGCTACCTTGGAGACGAAGTCGGCCACGTCCTGCTGATCCTTGACGTCGGGGAGGAGGTTGGCCGGCATCGTCCCGTTGCCCCGCTGGCGGCCCTTGATGAGCGCGTCGAGGATCAGCTCGCGGCTCGGCCGGAGCTGGTCGAGGTTCGGCCCCACCTTGCCCACGGCGTCGGCCGCCGCGAGCGTGTGGCAGCTCGCGCAGATCGCCCCGAAGACATCGCGGCCGTGCTTGTCGGCCCTCGCCAGCTTCGTGGCCCCGAACTTGGTGCTCGCGTGCGACTGGTTGCCCGTCAGGAGCAGGGCCGGCACCGCGATGCCCAGCGCCACGTAGAGAAGGAGGAAGACGATGCTCGCTCCGCGTCGGCCGCGGGGCGACTGAGTCTGGAGGGCTGCGCGCGCCCCGCGCGGCCCTCCGCGCAGCGCGATGAAGACGAGGCTGACGGCGAGGAGGACGAAAAACGCGGCGAAGAGCAGGGCGGCCAGCATGCGCGGGCACTGTACCGGGCGCGTGCGGCGGAGGCAGCGGCGCCTCGACGCGGACATCGGCTCTCACCGTCGCCGTCCCGAGGCGAAGGAGAGGACGGGGGGTGCCACCGCCCGGAAGGCGACCGCGCGAGCGTCGGGCTCCTCCTCCTGCTCGACGTGTGCCGCGGCCGCGGCCGCGGCGCGTTCGCGCTCCTCGAGGGGCGAGAAGTCCCGGATCTCGGCCCGCGGCGCATCGGGCGCCTCGAGAGCCTGCACCCGCTCGACCACTACGTTCACGGCCCCGCCGGCCGCGGCGAAGCGCTCGAGCTTGCCCTGCACGATCACGAGCGGCTCGGTGCGGACGGTCAGGCGATGGCGCTCGTAGATCGGCGGGGGGACGATGAGGTTCACCGTCCCGTGCTCGTCCTCGATCAGCAGGAAGACGACGCCCTTGGCCGTGCCCGGACGCTGGCGGGCGACGACGAGGCCGCCGATCCGCACCCGGCGCCCGTGGGGGAGCGCGTCGAGGTCTCGGCTCGAGACCGCGCCGGCGCGCAGGGAGGCGCGCAGCAGCGCAAGCGGGTGCTCGCGCGTGGCCACTCCGGTGCTTCCGTAGTCGGCGAGCATCCCCTCCCAGCTCCCGAGCGGGGCGAGCGCGGGCGGAGCGGGGATCTCGAGCGGGAGGGCGAGCTGGGTCCCTCCTGGCACCATGCGCCCCGGGGCGGCCACCCCGAGGAGCCAGAGGGCGGCCCGGCGATCGCCCCCGGCCAGCCTGTCGCACGCGCCCGCCCAGGCGAGCTGGGCGAGCGCCGCCCGACCGGCGCCGGCGCGCGAGACGAGGTCCTCCACCCCGGCAAACGGTCCCTCGCGCTCGCGCGCGGCCACGAGCGCGGCGACCTCCTGGGCGCGGACGCCCTGCACGTAGCCCAGGCCGATCCGCACTCCCCCACCCTCCTCGACGTGGCAGAGCACCTCGCTCGCGCTCACCTCGGGAGGCGCGACCTCGATCCCCCGCCGCTGGGCCTCGTGCACGAGCGCGTCGGGGGGATAGAACCCCATGGGCTGCTCATTGAGAAGCGCGCACAGGAACTCCGCGGGGTGATGGACCCGCAGCCAGGTCGACTGGTAGGCGAGCAGCCCGAACGCCGCCCCGTGGGCCTTGGGGAACCCGAAGCCCGAGAACCCGACGATCATCGCGTAGACGCGCTCGGCGGTGGCCTCGTCGGCGCCGTGGAGGCCGGCCGCTCCCTCCACGAAGCGGCGGTGGTAGACCTCGATCGCGGCGTGGGAGCGCTTGCGGCTCATCGCCCGGCGCAGGCCGTCGGCCTCGCCCGGCGAGAACCCGGCGAAGGCCTGGGCGACCTCCAGCACCTGGTCCTGGAAGATGATCGTCCCCAGGGTGTCGTGGAGCACCGGCTCGAGCGCGGGGTGCTCGTAGGGGATGACGTAGTCGGGATCCTCTCGCAGGCACTGACGGCGCTCGATGTACGGGTTGACGGCTCCGCCCTGGATCGGGCCGGGGCGCACGATCGCCACCTGGACGGTGAGGTCGTCGAGGGTCGCGGGGCGCGTGCGGCGCAGCGACTGCATCTGCGCCCGGCTCTCGATCTGGAAGACCCCGACGGTGTCGGCCTCCTGGATGGCGGAGTAGACCGCGGGGTCGTCGTAGGGGATCCGCGAGAGGTCGATCGCCTCACCTCGGGTGGCGGCGATCGTCTCGACGGCGCGCTCGACCGCCGAGAGCATCCCCAACCCGAGCAGGTCGATCTTGAGAAAGCCCGCGTCGGCGCAGGAGTCCTTGTCCCACTGGGCGATCTGCCGTCCTCCGGGCACCGCCGAAGAAGTCGGTGGTCGGGCCGCAGGCACGACGGGGCAGCAGTCGAGCAGCGGCCGGGTGGAGACGATCATCCCGCCCGAGTGCTGGGAGAGATGGCGGGGCAGGCCGTAGGCCTCCTCGGCCAGGCGCGCGAGCCACTCCCAGCGCCCCCGACCGCGCTCCGGGCCGAGCGCCGACTCGATGTCCTTCTGCACCTGCGGCGACCACGCCTCCGCGGCGCGCGCCACCCGCTCGATCTCTCCGGGCGGAAGGCCGAGCGCCTTGCCGAGCTCCCGGATCGCCCCCCGCGAGCGGAAGGTGGGAAAGGCGGCCACCAGAGCCGAGTGCTCGCGCCCGTAGCGCTCGTGCACCCGCGGGATGAGCACCGCCCGGATGTCACGCGGGAAGTCGAGGTCGATGTCGGGCAGCGAGGAGATCTCCTCGTTGAGAAAGCGCCCGAGGAGAAGCTCGTTCGCGACCGGGTCGACGTGCGAGAGCCCGGTGAGGTAGCAGACGATGGAGGAGACGCTCGATCCCCGCCCACGCCCCGGGGGCAGGAGGGCGCGCGCGGTGTCGGGCCCCCTGACCTCGGCGGCCACCTCGCGCGCGAGCTCGAGCATGTCGCGATGCAGGAGGAAGAACCCGGCCAGCCCGAGCGCGGCGATGACCCGCAGCTCCTCCTCGAGGCGACGCTCGGCCTCGGCGCGCAGCGCGCTGCGCCGCGGATAGCGCTCGGCGAAGCGGGCGGCGCAGACCGCGCCCAGCTTGCGGTCGGCCTCGGGGTCCTCCGCGCCGGGATAGCGGTAGCCGAGATCGGCGCAGAGATCGAAGCGCAGGGTCTCCGCCAGCCGAGCGGTCTCGGCCACCGCGTCGGGGTGGTCCTCGGCGAAGCGCGCGGCCATCGCCGTAGGGCTCGCGAGGACGTGGGTGAAGTTGCCGCGCCGCAGCGGCTCGGAGGCGTCGAGCGTCGTGTGCTCACGCACGGCGACGAAGGCGTCCTGGAGCGGCGCGCGAGCGCGCGCGTGCGCGTGGACGTTCCCCGACGCCACGCAGGAGACCCCGAGCCGCCCGGCCAGGGCGGCCAGCTTGCGGTTGCGCGCGCGGTCCTCCGCGTGGAAGGGGCGCTGGAGCTCGACCCGAAAGCGCTCGGGACCGAACGCCTCGCGCAGGCGCCGGGCGGTGGGCTCGTCGTGGACGCCGCGCGCCGCGCAGCCGCTCAGGCAGACGAGGCCCTCGGCGTGGTCGAGCACGGCCTCGAGCGGGACCTCGGGCGCTTCCGGCGGAGCGCCCGGAGGTCCTTCTCGTGTGCGTGCGTGCGCGCGGGTCAGGAGCCGGCAGAGATTCGACCAACCGCGCGCGTCGTACACCAGAAGGGTGAGATGGCGGCCCCGACCACCGGCTTCGCCGGCGGTGCCCGGGAGATCGATCTCGGCGCCGTGGATCGCCCGCAGTCCGAGCGCCCGGGCCGAGCGGGCGAACTCCATCGACCCCGAGACCGAGTTGTGATCGGTCAGCGCGAGGGCGTCGTGGCCCAGCTCGAGCGCGGCGGGGACGAGTTCGTCGGGCATGGAGGCGCCGTCGAGGAACGAGTAGGCGGAGTGGCAGTGGAGCTCGACGTAGCCGGACACGAACATATGTTCGCATAGCGGGCGGACGGCTGCTGCGCGTATCGTCGCCGGGCGATGCCATGGGTCTTCGGCTACGGCTCGCTCGTCGTCCCCGAGGGGGAGGATTCCTCGCCGTCGGTCCCCCTCCCCTGCACGCTGCGCGGCTTCCGGCGCACGTGGGGCGTGGCGATGGACAATCGGCTCGACCTGCCGGGCTACAAGCACTACCTCGACGCGCGGACGGGCGAGCGCCCCGATGTCCACGTCGCTTTCCTCGATCTCGACACGGCGCCCGACCCGAGCCCTGACGTGAACGGGCTCGCGCGCTGGGTGGAGGAGTGCGAGCTCCCCGCCCTCGACGCGCGCGAGCGCAACTACCGCCGGATCGAGGTCGGCGAGCACCTCGACCGCGAGCTCGTGCCGCCCGTCTTTACCTACGTCGGCCTTCCCGAGGCGCGTGCCCGCACACACGAGGAGCGCGTGGTGGTCGCGCGCGAGTACCTCGACGCCGTCCGTGCCGGCTTCGCGGCGTGGGGGGAGGAGGCGCTCACCGCGTTCGAGAGCTCGACCGCTCCTCTCCCCGGTCCCGTCCTCGACCTGGAGCTCGTACGCCACGCCCCGCTCACCGACGGCGAGCGCTGGGCCCGCGCGGAGCTCGCCGAGCTCTTAGGGCGACGCTTCTCCCCGCCGGCCATCGCCGGCTTCCTGCTCCACTCCCAGCGCCGCGCCGGCGAAGTCCGCGCCGCGCGTCCCGCGCTCGGCCGCCAGGCATGGTCGTGGATGGCCCTCGGCGCCTTGATCTGGGGCGGCCTCGCCGCGGGAGGCGCCGAGCCGTTTCGGCGGCGGGCGCGGAGCGGCCTGGCCTGGTGGGCGTCGTGCGCGGTGATGCTCGACTGGCACCTGGGGATGGTCGAGACCGCGGACGGTCATCCGCAGCCGCTCGGAGTCGCCGACGCGCTCACGCTCGCGCGCGCGTGGCTCGTCCCCGTCGCCGCCGACTCCCCCACGCCGCTCGTGTGTGCGGCGGCCGCGGGCACCGACGTGCTCGACGGGCGCTTCGCGCGGCGGGGGGAGCCGACGCGGATCGGGCGCGACCTCGAGGGCCTCGTCGACACCTGCTTCGCCGTCGCCGCCTTGCGCGCCGCGCGGCGGAAGGAGTGGGTCGGCTCCGGTGCGGTGCGAGCCGAGCTCGCCCGCCAAGGCGCGGGCTTCGCCTACGCGCTGTGGATCTACTTCGGGCGCGCGGCGGCGCCCGATCCGCTCATCACCCGCGCGGCGCGGCTCACCACACCCCTCCGGGTCGGCGGCCTGATCGCCGCGGGCGGGCGGCGGCGTCGGCTGGCCGACGCGCTCATCGCCGGCGGAGCCCTCGCCAGCCTGGCCGCTACCGCCCGGGCGTGGAGAGGCGCCCGGAGCTGAACCCGAGCTTCGTCCCGCGTCCGAGCCGCGAGCCGGCGACGCGGTAGAACCGTCGGCCGCTCGCGTCCTCCTCCCCGGCGACGACGCGCTCGAGGAGGAAGGCCTGGGCGGCGCCGACCAGGGCCGATCCTCCCGTGATCCGCAGGCTTGCGTCCCATCCCGCCCGCCCGCCGCCGGGCAGGTTCTCCGCGAGCTTGAAGGAAAGCGCGAGCGCCAGGACGATCGCCGGGATGTGCCAGAGCGGCGTGGGCTCACCCGAGCCCTCGCTCCCCGGCTCGACCTGGCGGGCCGTGCCCAGCGCCTTGCGCGCCGAGCGCGGGGCGAGGGCCGCGAGCAGCGCGGCGACGAGCACGAGCTGGCCGATCGTGCTGAGCGGCCAGCGCCGGGACTGCTTAGTCAAGAGGAGCAACAGCGCTGATCCGGCGAGCCCCGAGCCGAGCAGGACGAGCCCCTCGGTCCTCAATCGCTCGCGGTAGCTCGGCGGGGTCATGCGGCGCGCGAGTCTATTGATGAGCGCGCCAGCGCCTGAAGCCCTCCACGGCAAGCCCGACGAACCCGGTCGAGGTGGCGAGGAAGGACCCGATGACGCCGCCGCGGTAGAACGCGTCGTCATGGAGATCCGGGCGCACGGTGAGGACGCCGAAGGCCATCGCGTTCGTCCACGCCCCGATCCCGAGCGGCCAGGCGACTGCGGGGGGCAGGTCGGGCACCGCGGTGCCAGCGAGCGCCGTGAGGCCGCCGAGCGCGATCAGGTCGAGATGCCACTGGCGCATCCGCGGAGTCGAGCGGATCCCCAGCGCCTTGGCGCGATCGGGATCGGCGATGGCCAGCGCGTAGGGCCAGCCCGTCAGCGCGCCGAGGGCGACCTCGCTCAGGCCCGAGACGACCAGCCCGTCGACGCGTGGAGCGCGGCGCTTCATCGTCGCTCACCCTAACTCCTAGCGCTGGGCGAACCACCTCCCGCCCTCGAGGTCGTGGAAGACGACGACGTGGCGACCGCACGTGGTCACGAGCTCCCAGTAGCGGCGGCGCAGGGGGCGGTCGGTCCACCAGCGGTCCTCGATCAGCCAGGACTCGCGCACCGCGTCGACCTCCCGGCCGTCGACGCACAGCGGGCGCCCGTCGGCGCCGGCGGCGCGGACCCTCGCCGCGCGCGGGGTCGCGAGCCGGCGCGGACGGCTCACTCGAACGGAGCCAGGGCGGCGCGGCGCTCGGGCACGCGCGAGCCCGGGTCGAGGGCGAGGACGCGCAGGGCGGCGTTGGGACCCGCCGCGGCGCGCGCCTGGCGCACCCCCTCGCGCAGGCGCTCGAGGCGCGCGGCCGAGGCCTCGTCGAGCAGCGCGCGCTGATCGACCGCGGGCGGCCCGAAGCGCTCGACGGCGAGGCGCAGCGCCTCGGCCGGCGCGGGCAGGCCGGCCAGCCGGGGAGCGAGCGCCAGCCGCATCCGCGCGGGATCGGCCAGAGCCTCGCGGAAGATCACGCGCTCCCGCCACGTTCCTCCCTCGACGAGGACCGCCTCCACCACGGCGGCGCGCAGCGTGCGCCCGCGACGCTCGGGGCGGGCGAGCAGGCGGTCGATGAGGAGGCCGAGGCCGCGCTCGAGCTGCGGACCCGAGCCCGACTCGGGCAGGGTGAGCGACTCCTCGAAGCGCTCGGAGGGCGTCCGGGGCACGAGCGGGCCGTCGCACCCGCTCGCCAGCTCGTGGGCGGTGAGCCCGAGGGCGCCGAAGCGGTCGGCCACCGCGGCGCGGGGCAGCGCGGCGAGCTCGCCGAGCATGCCCACGCCGAGGCGCTCGAGCGCGGGAGGCAGCTCGGCGAGGCGCCCGCGTGCGCGCAGCAGCGCGACGGGAAGCGGGGCGAGGTAGCTTCGAGCGGCGCGCTCGCCTCCGCGAATGATCTCCGCGCGCCGCGGCCGCGCGCGCGTGGCGGCGGCCGTCGCGCAGAACCGAGCGGGGCCGGCCCCGATCCGCGCGGGAGCGGCGAGGGCGCGCCGCGCGGCGGCGATCACGTCCTCCTCCGCTCCGCCGTAGATCCGCCGCAGGCCCTCTTCCTCGAAGTACGCGAGGCCGGGACGCTCGGACTCGACCGCGGCGCCGATGGCCTCGAGCCGGCCCAGGAGCTTCTCCCACGCTCCGCTCACGCCGACGGGATCGGGCAGGACGAGCGCCAGCCGCGGACAGCGCGCGAGCGCCTCCCCGAGCCGCATCCCCGCGCGCACTCCGAACGCCTCGGCGGAGAGCGAGACCTCGCCGATGAGCTGCGAAGTGCCAGGCTCGGGCGCGAGCGCCGCCGGCTCCCCCAGCAGGCTCGTCCGATCGCCGGCCGCGACGGTGAGCGAGAAGCGCGGGAGCAGAACGCAGACGACCATGCGAACGCATGTTCGCATGGAATGGCTTTCGGCACAAGCGCTTCTACCCCGGCGAGCTCCCCTGCCCGGTGCGCTCGAGGATCAGCCGGGCGGCCTGCTCGGGCACGTCCCACTGCGGGAAGTGCCCGCACCCGTCGAACCACTCCAGGCGGGCGCGGGGAAAGAGCGCCTGCGCGCGCCCGGCCTGGCTCGGGAGACACACGCGGTCCCGGCGCCCCCAGCCGATCGTCACCGGTCCGGGAGTCGAGTCCGTCCCGAGCTGGAGCGGCCCATGGACGAGCTGGTGGAGCACCGCGTCGAAGGAGGGAGAGGCGGCGAAGGAGCGCATCTCGGCGAGCGTGACGTCCGCGGGCAGCCGCCACGGGCGCGCGGAGAGCTGGGCGAAGAGCACGGTGCGCCCCACCGCGCTCGCCGTGAGCCTCGCCATCACCGGCTGGAGCAGGCGCACGAGCCGGATCGACACCCCGATCGAGAGCTCGAAGTAGCGCAGCTGGGCGCGGCTCCAGAAACCGCCGGGCGAGAGGGCCACGGTGGCTCCCACCGCGCCACGGCGCGCAAGCTCGAGCACGAGCCGCGCCCCCATCGAGCTGCCGACCACGTCGGGCTGCTCGAGCTGCTGGGCGGCCAGAAACGAGGTGACAGCGTCGGCGAGCGTCGCGATGGAGGCCTCACCGGAGAGCGGTGGCGTATCCCCGAAGCCGGGCAGATCGACCGCGATCACCTCGCGCTCGGAGGCGAGCCGGTCGAGGATCGGCGCCCACGAGCGCCAGGAGCCCCCGAGCCCGTGGATCAGGACCAGCGGGCGCCCCGACCCGCGCCGGATGTGGTGCATCTCCATCTCGGGCCGAGCCTACCCCACTTCCCGGTCCGGAGCGCGGGGGCTCAGCCCGGGTAGGCCACCGAGACGCGCACCGGGCCGGAGCCCCGCCGGCGCACGAAGGAGAAGCGCAGGGAGCGCGCGCCGCAGATCGTGACCGGGACCGAGCGGCTCGTGGAGCGGCCGACGAGCCGACGCCCGGCGAACACCCGGGTCTCGACGAGCTCGCCGGCGGCGGGTTGGAGGCGCACGACGGCGCTCCCGTCGAGCCGGGGAGCGAGCGCCCACCAGCGCACCCCCGGCCCGCCCGCGGCGAAGGAAAAGGAGCGGCCCACGTGCCGCGGCCCGCGCCAGGGATCGAGTACGTCGCTGCGCACCGCGGCGAAGGCCGCGGGGCCGGGGCGCAGCAGCCGGTTCCAGCGCCAGGGGTTCGAGCGGTAGTGGTAGGTCGCGTATGACTCCGCCCACGCCTCGCCGGGATCGTCGAAGTAGTGATCCCCCTCGTCGCCGGGGTAGAAGCGATGCGCGCGCACCCCCGAGCAGACGTGCTCGACGGAGTCCCAGCGCTTGGGCCCCCACGCGGCCGCCGACCACGGCGAGTTGCGCCGGTTGAACGCGATGTGATGCCCATACTCGTGTGTGATGACCAGCGCGAGCGACGGCTGGCCGGGGCCCGGCTCCTGGCCAGGAACGAACATCTGCTCCGTGGAGGGGTCGTAGCAGGCGAGCGCGTCGGAGGCGCCGCAGTCGTTGCCCACCTCGCTCGGGGTCTCGATGACGACCCGCAGGCGCCCGAGCTCCGAGCCGTGCAGACGCGAGTCGAGGAAGTCGACGAAGCCCTGGACCGCCGCGCGGTCGAGCTGGTAGGCGCGCGAGACGGTGACGAGGATCGTGTAGCCGTCGGCCGTGCGGTAGGCGCCCTCGTTGGAGGCCTGGGCCGCGCGTACGCGGGGCGCTCCACCCGTGCTCCTCAGCACGCGGTCACGCACGGGGGCGGCGAAGGGATCGGCGGGGAGGGCTCCCGCGCGCGGCGGATGCAGGCGCAGGCCGCCCGAGGCGCCTGAGGCGGGCGCCCCGGCCGGCGCCGCAGCGGCCAGCGCGGCGAGCGCGAGGGAGAAGGCGAGGCGGCGGGAGCGGCGCATGTCCGGATTATCGGCCAACCGCGCGGGGTCAGTAGGCACTGGCGCGGCCGAACATCTCGCCCAGCCGCGCGGCGACGCTCAGATCGCCCTCGACGTGGAGCCGGCCGGTGAGCAGCGCCTTGCCCGGGTCGAGGTCTCCTCCGGCCATCCGCACGAAGTCGGCCAGCGCGAGCGAGACAGTAAGGCGGGGGGCCGGGGCGCGGCCCGCCCGCGAGCGGGCGCGTCCTCCGCGCACCGCGAGCGTCCACGCCCGGCTTGCGCCGTCCTCCTCTGAGAGTTCATAGACGATGTCGCCCTCGAAGCCGTCGGCCCGCTCGGGGTCGAAGCGTCGTGCCATCTCGCCGAAGAGGAGCGCCAGTCCGGCGCGGGAGCCCGCGGTGCGCTCGAGGCCCCGGTCGCTCGCGCGGCTCACCCAGCCCGAGAAGGCCTCCTCCCCACGCTCGCTCGCCCTCGCCGCCAGCCCCGACAGGCGCTCGCGCGCGCCGCCGTTGAACGCGGCCGAGGCGGCATCTTCGTCGCCCCCGCTCGGCCCGCCGTCGCTTCCCACTCCCGAGGCCGGCCCCGAGTCGAGCGGTCCGATGACGTAGTCGGGGTCGGCGACCCGGGGCGGCGCCCGGCGCTCCAGCGCGGCCTGCACCGCCCCGGCCAGGCGCTCGCGCTTGGCCTCCTCCCGCGCGCCCTCGCCTGCCTGGAACTCGGGCAGCACCTCGCGGGCGAGGAGCTCGAGCGACTCGCACACGTGCTCGTGACGGTTGGGCCCGATCTGGGAGGCGAAGATGACCTGGTCGACCCCGGCGGCCTCGTAGCGGCGCACGAGCTCGCGCACCTGCGCGGGAGTGCCGATCGCCCCGCGCAGCGACCCCAGTCCCTCCTGGAGGATCTTCACCCCGAGCGGCGCGGCGTCGGGCGTGACGATGTGGCGCGCGAAGCCGGTCTCGTCGCGCTTGGCCTGGAACTCCTCCCAGATGCTCGTCCGCCCCGGCCGGTGCTCGCCGAAGACGTAGTAGTGCGCGAGCGAGTAGCCGAAGAAGTGCGCGCCGTCGATCCCGCGCTCGATCGCCTCCTCCTCGTCCTCGTGGCACATCATCGGCAGCACGACGGCGAAATTCGGGTTGAGGGCGAAGCCGGCGGGCACGCAGCGCTCCGAGGCGAGGATCTCGTAGTACTCATCGACCCACTCCTTGGCCTCCTCGGGCTCGACGAAGGAGAAGGAGAGGGCGCCCATCCCCTTCTCGGCGGCGAGGCGGATCGTCTCGCGCCGCGAGCAGGCGACCCACAGCGGCGGGTGGGGCTTCTGCTTGGGCTTGGGGAGGACGTTGCGCGGCGGCATGGAGACGTAGGAGCCCTCGTGGCCGGCGAACGGCTCCTCGACCATCATCCGCGTGGCGAGGTCGACCGCCTCCTCCCACTGGGAGCGCTTGCTCGCACGTTCGACGCCGAAGCCGCCGAGCTCAGCGCCCGAGGAGGTCTCGCCCGTTCCGAGCTCGACGCGACCGCCCGAGACGAGGTCGAGCATCGCGGCCTTCTCGGCGACGCGCGCGGGGTGCTGGTAGCCGGGCGGCATGGCCACGATCCCGAAGCCGAGGCGAATCCGCTGCGTGCGCTGGCTGCAGGCGGCGAGAAAGACCTCGGAGGCGGAGGAGTGCGAGTACTCCTCGAGGAAGTGGTGCTCGACCTCCCACACGGAGTCGAAGCCCACGCGGTCGGCGAGCTCGACCTGGTCGAGCGCGTTCCGGATGAGCTTCTCCTCGGCTCCCTCGGCCCACGGTCGCGGGAGCTGGTGCTCGTAGAAGATCCCGAAGCGCACGCGCGGGCGATCCTACCGGGCACCCGGCGCACCAACGCACCGGATCACGTAGCTTTCCGCGAGCTCATGCGCCGGGCCGTCCTGCACCTCACCGTGTTCGCCTGCGCGATGCTGCCCGCCGCGGCCGGGGCGCGGGTCATCCAGGGCGTGAACATCCTGCCTCCGGGGCAGAGCGGGTTCGTCTCCACCCCCGGGCTGGCGAGCGGCACGGGCTCGCCGCACCTCTACGACCAGCAACCGCTGTTCACCCGCTTCGAGTGGAAGTCGGAGCTGTTCGACCGGCCGGCGACCTCGAGCGAGTCGCCGCGAAGCGACGTCACGATCGCGCGCGATGGCTTCGGGGTCCCGAACGTGCATGCCACGAGCAGCTACGGAACGTGGTTCGGAGCGGCCTACGCGATCTCCGAGGACCGCCTCTTCCAGCTCGAGCTCTTCCGCCGCGCGACCGAGGGCCGGCTCGCCGAGATCCTCGGCAAGGGCTACCTCCCGATGGACATCATCTCGCGCCGCGACTACTACACCGGACCGGAGCTCGACAAGATGCTGAGCCGGCTGCCGGCCGACCTGCGCGACCGCTTCGCGGCCTACCGCGACGGCATCAACGCCTACATCCAGCGTGTGCAGTCACCGCTCAACGCCTCGGAGATCCCCGGAGAGTTCGCCGCGGTGAACGACCTCCCGATCAAGCCGTGGACCCTGCGCGACTCGCTCGCCGTCGGCGTCTTCCTCGCCCGCACGGTGCCGAGCGGCGACGGCAACGAGCTCGAGAACCTCGGCGCGCTCCGGGCCGCGGGACCGCGCGTCTTCGATCGCCTCCTGCCGCTGCGCACGCCCGGCCAGGTCGTCGCCGTTCCGCCGCAGAACGGCTCCTTCCCCTCCCAGCCCGGCCGCACGGCGCGCCAGGAGCGCAGCGCCTTCGCGCGCTCGCGTCGCGAGCTGCGCGGCCTCCCCCTGCCCACGCCCGGGGCGCAGACGGCGCAGGCAAAGGCCAAGCGCTCGATCGCTCCCGGGCTGATCGGCCAGCTCGGCGGCTCCTACATGTTCGCGGTGCGCAATCGCCGCAACCACCACGCCGTCGTCTTCAACGGCCCCCAGCTCGGCTTCTCCGCGCCGGAACTGTTCGTCGAGCTCGAGGTGCACGGGCCGGGTATCGACGCGCGCGGAGTCACCGCCGCGGGTGTTCCGCTGCTCGCCATCGGCCACAACCAGCACGTGGCCTGGGGCTACACGAGCGGCCTCTCCGACGACAACGACCTGTACGCCGATCGCGTGGCGGGGCCCGAGAAGTACCGGTTCCGCGGCAGGACGCGCGCGATGAGCTGCCGCACCGAGACCTTCAAGTACCAGTCGCCCCCGCCGACCGGCCCGACGAGCCTGCAGAACCTCCTCAAGAGCGGCTCGGGGAACGCGTCGGGCCAGCAGGACGAGCGCATCTGCCGCACCGTCCACGGTCCCGTGCAGGTGCGCACGGGAAACGTCGCCTACGCGCGCCGCTACGCGACCTGGGGCCGCGAGATCGACACCTTCATCGGCCTCACGCAGCTCAGCGAGTCGCGTTCGGTGGCCGACGTCAACCGCGCGATGCTCCACGTCACGTGGAACGAGAACGTCGTGGCCGGCGACGACCGCGGCCACATCGGCTACTGGCACCCCGGCCTGCATCCCCTGCGCCCGCTGGGCTTCGACGAGCGCCTCCCCTATCCCGGTGACGGGCGCGCCGAGTGGCGCGGACTGCTCCCCCGCACGCGCGACCCCCACGTGATCGATCCGAGGCGCGGCTGGGTGGCGAGCTGGAACAACGTGCCCTCGGTCGGCTGGACCGCCGGCGACGGCCCGGCGCGCGAGCGCCTCGACGGTCCGTTTCACCGCGCGGGCTACCTCTACTCGCTCGTCGCGCGCCTCGCGCGGCATCCGAGCCTGCGCGGCGCTCAGGACGTCATCCGCCACACGGGCACGATCTCGCAGGCGCGCCCGCTCGACCAGCGCCAGCTGCGGGCGGCCTTCCGCGGCTCGCGCGGGCGCGCGGCGGCCGTGCTGCGCGTCCTCCTGCGCTGGAACGGCTCCTACTCGCGCGTGGACTCGAACAACACCGTCGATCCGGGCGTCGCGACCTGGGAGGAGTTCAAGAGCCGGGTGGAGCGCGTCGCCATCCCGTCGCTCGGCAAGCTTCCCAGGGCAATCGCGGGTGGGGAGACGTTCGTGGGCGAAACCTCGAACTCGCACATGTTCGACACGACCAACGGCGAGGCCTACGGGCTGCGGGTCCTGCACCCGAGCGGCTACCGCCGCGCCGCGGCCAGGGCGTTCTCCGAGCTCGCTCGGCGCTTCGGCACGAGCGACCCGCACAAGTGGCGCGAGCCGCGGCGGATGTACCCGATCTCCGCGCAGGGCGCCGGGTCACCGCCTCCCCTGCCGTTCTTCGACCGCGGCACGTGGGAGCACTTCGACGAGGTCGGACCCTAAGACAGCTCCTGAGGCTTCGCCCGCGCGCCCCGCGACTCCGGGCGCGCTGAGGGGTTCTTACTGTAGGCGGCTCGCCACAGGACGACGAACGCCCACCCCATCCGGAGACTTCCTCTTATGCGCAAGATCATCCTCGCCCTCGTCGCAGTGGCGGCCGTCGCCGTCCTCGTCGTTCCTGCCGTGTCGCTCGGCGCTCACGGGCACAAGGCCGGCCACCATCGCGGCCACGCCGCCCGCCACGCGGCGGTCGACCAGTGCCGCACGGAGCGCAGCCAGAGCGGCGTCGCCGCGTTCCGCGCCAAGTACAAGACACCGCACGCGTTCCGCAACTGCGTCAAGGCGCACCTGCCCGCCGACCGCGCGGCGGCCAAGCAGTGCCGCGCCGAGCGCCGCTCGACCGGGCGCACGGCGTTCCGGGCCAAGTACGGCGAGCGCCACGCTTTGCGCACGTGCATCGAGCGCGCGACGGCGGGATCGTCCACTCCCGCGTCCTGAGCTCCGCGACGCCGCGGCGCGCTCAGCGCGACCGCGGTTGCTCACCTGAGCAGTAGAAAGGGGCTCCCGCGAGGGAGCCCCTTTCCGTAGCGGGCCGGTAAGCCGGATTCTGTCGTTGAGCAGCCATCCATCTGAGCGGCCTACCTGGACCTCGGCGGGCAGCCTGCAAACGGTCCTACTCGGCCTTGCATCGGGTGGGGTTTGCCTGGCCGCCGCGTCACCGCGACGCCGGTGCGCTCTTACCGCACCATTTCAACCTTGCCGGGCCGCGCCCCCGCGCGGGCGGGCGCGACCGTGGGCGGTGTGATTTCTGTGGCACTTTCCCGCGGGTCTCCCCGGGTCGGCGTTACCGACCACCCTGCCCTGTGATGTCCGGACTTTCCTCGAAGGCCTCTGTCACCTCCGCGGCTGCTTGGCCTGCCCGCCGAGGGTAATGGCCGCGAGCGCCCACGTCCACCGGGACCTGGTTGTCGGTTCGCGGCCTCCGTCATCAGGACAGCGTCGTCTCGCACTCCTCGCAGCGGCCACCCAGCGCGGCCGCCCCGGCCCCGTAGCGCGGAGCCATTCGCCCGGCGCACACGGGGCAGGCGACGGCGGCGTGAGCGGTGAGCCCCTCCCAGGCGCCGGACAGCGCGTCGTCCAGCGTCGGGCCCCGACCCGCGGCGTCGAAGAGCGAGGGGCGCTCGAGCGGCTCGGCCACCAGCGTCGCCGGGCTCACGTCAGGCTCCGCATGAGGCCGACCACCCGACCGAGCACGACCACGTCCTTGGAGCGGATCGGCTCCATCGCCTCGTTCTCGGGCTGGAGACGGATGTGATCGGACTCCTGGAAGAAGCGCTTGACGGTCGCCTCCTCCCCCACGAGCGCCACGACGATCTCCCCGTCGGACGCGGTGGGCTGCGCGCGCACGACGACCAGATCGCCCTCGAGGATGCCGGCGTCCTTCATCGACTCGCCGCGGACCCGAAGCAGATACTCGCCGTCCTCGCCGCCGACGGCCGGGGGGACCTCGACGTAGTCCTCGATGTTCTCCTCGGCGAGCACGGGCTGGCCCGCGGCGACCTGGCCCACGAGCGGAAGTCCGTTGGGGCGCACGACGCTCTTGACGCTGTCGACCGCCCGGTCGAGCAGCTCGAGAGCCCGGGGCTTGGATGGGTCGCGGCGCAGCAGCCCGATCTTCTCGAGGTTCGCGAGGTGGGCGTGCACCGTGGAGGAGGAGGCCAACCCGACCGCCTTGCCGATGTCGCGCACGGTGGGCGGATAGCCGTACTTCGCCGAGTAGCGCTTGATGAAGTCGAAGATCTCCTGCTGGCGCTTGGTGAGGTCCATCCGCGCTGCCTCCTCGGGCTACGGTCGAGCCGGGCTAACGAACATGTGTTCGGTAAGATAGCGACCGTCGAGGACGGACTCAAGCGAGCGCCCCGGGTCTATACTCGGCCGCCGCACGCGCCTGTGGCGGAATTGGTAGACGCGCAAGGTTGAGGGCCTTGTCCGGGATAACCGGGTGGAGGTTCGAGTCCTCTCGGGCGCATGAGCTTCACGCGGACCGGGCCCCGACATGCGGGGCCCGGTTTCGTTCTCCCCGGCCCGGCCCGGCCCTCAGCGCCGAGGCCGCGAGCGCCGGTGAGCGGCGCTCTTCACGCGGAAGCGCACGATGTCCCCGTGGGGACCGGCGTGCTCGCGACGCGCCGCGACGTCGTAGGCGATGGAGACGAGGCGGTAGCGGCCGGCCGGCAGCCGGATCGCCGCCGAAAGGCGCCACGCCCTCGTCCCCCGCACGCCGAGGGAGATCTGGCGGCGACAGGAGCGCGGCCGGCTGAGGTGCCCGTCGGGCTGCAGGAAGCGGCAGCGCCCGTGTGCGAGCCGCTGGGAGATCGAGACGGTGACCGCGCTCACGCGCGCGGAGCGACATCCGCGCTCTCCCGCGACGCCCCGTACGAAGAGACGGCGGCGTGTGACCCGCACCCCGTGGCGCGCCAAGCGCGAGGCGATCACGAGGCGCCCGTGGCAGCCGGGCGCCGCCGGCGGCACCCGAGGTGTGCCGAGCGGTCGCCCGGGCCCGCCGGTCGCGCCGCCGCCACCACCGGGAAAGGCACAGCCCACGTTCGGCGCCCCGGTGGTGGCGGGATCGATCTTGCTCGGCGCGGCGAGCGCCGGGAACACGTCGAGGTAGTACCGCGCCTCGACGGCGCCAGAGCAGGCGAAGGTCAGCATCCCCCGGCTCGTGATGTCGGGCGCGGCCTGGTCGGCGCCGTCGTAGTCCATGAACACGCCGGTGCGGTCGACGGCGCGCGAGCCGAACCCTCCGATGCCGGCCAGGGCCACGACCGATCCCGTGCCCGGCTTCAGGGAGGTGGATCCCGGCGCGGCGAGCCAGACCGCCACCGCGCCGGCCGCCCGACGCGAGAGCGTCCCGTCACCGCGCACGAAGCGCCCGAGGCGCACCTGCGCCACCCGGTCCGGTCGCTGGGCGAGCAGCGCCGCGGACTGGTTGGCGACCAGGTTGGAGGCCGTCGGGCCGACGCCCTCGGTCTCGAGCTTGTGCTGATGGCCCTTGGAGTCCACGTCGTTTGAGTCGTTGGAGCACGGCGTGGGGAACACCGGCGCCACGTCGACGTAGGCCCAGCCCGGCTCCTCGTAGCCGATGATGTCGTTGGCCAGCCCGACCTGGAAGCGGTAGGTGGCGTGCCCGCGCCACGTCGGGACCGCGGGGTTGGAGCGATCGAGCGTGTCCGGGCTCGCGCACGGCGTCTCCTCGACGCCGAAGGGGCTCCCGAGCATGAGCGCGGGAAACGCCTCGCCGGGGTTGGAGATGAGCTGGAGATCGGGGCCGACGTCGACCACGTTCACCTCGGTCTTGAGCTGGTTGCCCGTGCGACCCGAGGCCACCATCTGCCCTCCCTGGCAGGTGTAGGTCTCCCGCTCGCCGAAGATGCCCGCAGCCGCCGCGGCCTTGAACACGGAGTTCTCGAGCGGCGCGCAGAACTCCTTGCGCTCGGCGAGGACGCCGCCGGCGCGGATGCGCTGCGCCTTGGGCGCCTCGCGGGCGATCGCGCTCGCGAACGCCTCGCCGGTCGCCTTGGCCTGCTCGAAGCAGCCCGAGGGGCAACCCGGGGCCGCGGAGCTCGGCACGGAGGGCACCGTCTGGGGATCCTCCTCCGAGCCGTTGTCGCCGACGAGGAAGACGCCCGCACCCGCGCCGAGGCGGCTCTCGAGCTTGCGCTCGAAGTAGCCGGGCCAGTCGCCGCTGAGCGTCCGGTTGACCGTCGGATCGCTCGAATGCCCGATCTCCTGGTTGTGCGCGGCCAGGCTCATGACGGTGACGATCGGCTTGCCGTCCTCGCTGCGCGCCTGGAGCAGGCCGATCTTCGGGTCGATCGCCGCGGTCTGCCGGCTCGCGTCCCTGCCGCGGATGCCGTCCGTGGTCGGCCAGTTGTTCGAGAGGTGGACGTTGATGTCGCTCGGGAGCGCGAACTGGCGCGCATAGAGGTTGGCCGGGCGCATGGCCCGGTAGGCCTCGAGCGCCGCCCGCGAGACCTGCGGCACGAAGAAGCGATCCATGTAGAAGTCGTCGATGCCCGAGCGCGTTCCCGCGTTGATGCCGGGGTCGAGGCCGCCGTTGATCCCGATCGTGTCGGGTGAGCTCTCGTTGTGGTTGGCGCTGACCACGAGCGAGACGTTCGGGCGCACCTCGGCCGGGAGCTGGGCAAGGAGCTGCGCGCGCATCCGCTCCGTGTAGGTCTGATGGATCCCCTCGGCGGTGACCGAGACGATGATCGTCGTCTTCGCGCCGTCGGAGACTGCGAAGGCGCGCGCGGCGGGGCGGTCGTCGGGCTTGACGGCGCGCGCGACGTGGTCGGATCCTCCGGCGCTGTAGATGCCGTCCCAGTGTCCGTTGCCGTTGGCGTCGCAGAACGTGTCGCCCTGGTAATCGAAGACGCCGTTGCCGTCCAGGTCGCGGTAGGGCTCCTCGTAGCGAAAGAGCCGCGGCCCGTTGTAGAAGCTCGCCGGGCACAGAGCGGCCTGGGAGCCGAGGTCGGTGGCGTCGTCGGCCGGGTTGAACGCCGGCGGCGTGACGTCGGTGCTCGCCGCTCCGACGCGGAAGTCGGCGGCGTATGCGGGCCCGGCGAGCAGCAGCGCCGCCGCGCACGCCAGGAGCGTCAGGCCGATTCTCCTCCCCACGCGCCGTAGCGTACTCCCCCGCAACGCGCGTCGCCCCGGTTGGTGGAGCGTCGAGGCCTGCGCACGGCCGGCGGCTCCGGCGGGGCCGCGCCTACACTCCGCGCCGCCGTGGCCGTCCCTCCTTTTGCCGATCCTGCGCCGTTTCGCTGGCAGGACGGCGAGCGCACGATCGTCTTCGGCGCCGACGCGCTCGCGCGAGCCGGCGAGGACCTCGGCGAGGGCTACGCCCTGCTCACCACGGAGCGCGCCGCGCGCACCGCGCCGGAGGTGCTGCAGCGCGCCGGCCGGGTGCATCACATCCGTCCGGGGAGGGTCGACGAGATCGCCGCGGAGTTGCGCGCCGAGGTACGGGGGGAGCTCCTCGTCGCCCTCGGCGGCGGACGGGTGATCGACACCGCCAAGGCGCTCGCCGCCGCGGCCGGCGAGGGGGGCGGGCCGGCGCCGCGCGTGGCCGCAATCCCCACCACGCTCTCGGGCGCCGAGATGACGGCCGTCCACCGGCAGGCCGCGGGGGTGGGAGCGGGCGCTCCGCGCGTGCGCCCGGCGCTCGTGCTGAACGACCCCGCCCGCTCGGCATCGCAACCCGAGGCCGAGCTCGCGGCGAGCGCGCTGAACGCCCTCGGCCACGCCGCCGAGGCGCCGCTCACGCCGCTTTCGAACCCGGTCTCCACCCTGGCCGCGCTCGCCGCCGCGCGGCGCCTGGTCGGCGCGCTGGCGCCCGAGGGCGCGCCGCGTCGGGACGAGCTGGCGCTCGGAGCGCTCCTCGCCGGCTACGCGATCGACTCCGCCGGCTACGGGCTTCATCACGTGCTCTCCCAGACGCTCGTGCGCCTCGCCGGCATGAGCCACGGGCAGGCCAACGCCGCGATGCTCCCCCACGCTCTGAGAGCGCTGGCCGACCGGTTCCCGGCACCCATCGCGCGGTTCGGGGAGGCGATCGGCGGCGATCCGTCCGAAATCTGCGCCCGGCTCGCCGCGCGCGCGGGGGCGAGGAGCCTGCGCACCCTCGGCGTCTCGAGCGAGGACCTCGACCGCTGCACGAGCGAGGCGGCCCGCCGCCCCGAGCTCGCCCTCACTCCCCCCGCCGCCGAGCGCGCGGAGCTGCGCGCGCTCTACGAGGCCGCGTGGTGAGCTGCGCCGAGCTGGCCGAGCGCGCGCTCGCCGAGACCGAGGGCGAGGCGCAGGTGAGCGTCACCCGCGCCCGCGGAGCCGAGCGCACGACACAGGGCGGCCGCCCCGCCGGCGCCTCCTCATCCGAGCAGCTCGGGGTCGAGATCGTCTGCCTGCGCGACAGGCACCTCGCGCGCGCTGCCATCTCCTCGCCGGCGCCGGAGGCGCTGCGCGACGCCGCGCGACGCGCCTCCCGCGACGCCGAGGCGCTCGCGGCCACGCGGCGTCGCCGGGCGAGCATCCCGGGTTCGCGGAGCCCGCGGCCGGGCGCCCGCACGAGGGCTTTGACCTCGCGACCGCGCGGCTCGACCCGGCGATGGCGGAGGAGGTGCTCGCGGCCATCGCCGGCGAGGGGGTGCGACGGGCGCGCTTCGCCGCCCGCTCGGTCGAGGTGGCGATCGCGGGCAGCACCGGCTTGCAGATCGCCGAGCGCGCGACCGTCGCGCACCTGCGCCTCGAGGGGGAGCAAGGCGCCGCTGCCGCTGCCGCTGCCGGCGCGGCCTCCGCGCTCGACTCCGCGGGCCTCCTCGCCCAGGCCACTAGCCGCGCCGGGGCGGATCTCGCCGCCCTCGAGCCGAGCTCCGAGCACCTCACGGGTCCCGTCGTCCTCGGCCCCGAGGCCGTCGCGGCGATCCTCCGCGTGCTCGGCGCGAGCGCCTTCAACGGCCTGCTCCACGCCGAGGGCCGGGGCGCCCTGGCCGGTCGCCTCGGCACCCGGGTCGCGGCGGCGGCGATCAACCTCTCCGACTCGCCGCGCTACGCCTCGACCCTTCCTCGCTCCTACGACGCCGACGGGGTACCCAAGTCGCCCCTCCCGCTGATACAGGACGGCGTGGCCCACCGCGTCGTCCACGATCGCTTCTCGGCCGCGCGAACGGGAGGCGCGGCCGCCTCCACCGGCCACGCGCTGCGCGGCGGGGGCGCGCCGACCGGCCCCGAGCCGCGCAACCTCGTCCTCGTGGGCGGGGGCGCGGCCGACGAGGAGGACCTCGCCTCTTCCGTTCGCCGCGGAGTGCTCGTCGACCGGCTGCACGACGTCCACGTCCTCGATCCCGCGAGCGCGCGCTTCGGCGCCCACACGAGCGGCGATACGTACGCGATCGAGGGCGGCGCGATCGTCGGCCGCCTGCCCTCCCTGTCCGTCACCGAGTCGGCGCTCGCCCTCCTCACCAGCGTCGAAGCCCTCGGGGCGCGCGCCCGGCTCGTGCTCGACCGGCTTTCCTCGCCCCTCGCGTGGCCGACCGGCGTGGTGTGCCCGCCGCTGCGCGCGGCCGGGCTCGGGCTCAGCCCGTGAAGCTCGCCGAGCCCACCACCCGCACCGCGGCGCGACCGCTCGCGTGGCCGGCGAAGCTCGCGACCGCCCGGTAGAGGCCTAGACGGTGCAGCCGCAGGAGAACCGACACGTCGCCGTGGCCGTCCGTGCGCAGGCGGCGCCCGCCGAAGGACACGAGCGCGGCACGCACCGGGCGCAGCCGGGCGCCGATCGGCGTCTGCACGAGGAAGGAGAAGCGTCGCAGGCGGCCCGCGCCGACCCGGTGCGGGGTGACCGTGAGGGCCAGGACAGGCAGCGGCAGCGCGGCACGCCCCGTTCGCACGGATGCCACCGGCCCGAGGTTGCCCTGCTCGTCCACGGCCTGGATCGCGATGTAGCGACCGAAGCGCGGCAGCGCCATGGACTGCGAGGTGCCGGGATCCGCCGGTGCCGGCGCGCCCGTCACGGGGCGCGCCCGCGCGAAGCTCGCGGGGGTGATGGGCCGGTCGGAGGAGACCACCCGGTAGGAGCGCGTTCTGCCGCACAGCAGGTCGTCGCCCGGAGCGTTGAAGAGCAGCCGCCCCCCCGAGACGCGCACGGCGGACGCGCGCCCCGGCGGGATCGCGTCGCGCGCGTAGTCGCCCGAGTTGGCCAGGTCGTGATGGAAGCGCGGCCACGCGGCCGGCGCGCACGCGGGCGCGCTGGTCCGGTAGCCGAGCACGTAGCCGGAGCGCGTGGCGCCGAAGACCGACTTGTGCGCGCCCGGATCGGTCTCGCGCCCCCCGAAAGCGCCGACCACCGGCGTGGCGATCGTCCAGTCGGTGGTGAACTTGGGCCAGCCCGCGATCGGCTGCCCCATCTCGTCGAACGCGTTGAGGTCGAGCGAAGCGGTGCCGCCGACGATGTTCTGACCCGACTGACCGGTGATCTGCGAAATGGCCGGCCCGGTGAGGAACTGGAGATCGTTTACGGGAGCAGGGAAGCCAGGCTTGAAGTGACCGGAGGACGCGTCCCACGCCGTGATCGAGTCCTGGCCGCCCTGGTACTCGTTGGCGGCGAGGTCGAGGGCGCGGAGGATGCCGGTGGTGGGCGCGACGAAAGACATGGTGCCGCCGATGGGAGCGAACGCGGGCTCACCGACGGCGGGGATGACGGGCGTATCCTTGTTCTGGGGGTTCTGGGCACCGTTGGTCTGGAGCCCGTCGGGATGCACCCGCCCGTCGCCGCCCACCGACGAGCCCTGGCACGGGGAGGCGTCCTTGTTGAGCACGTAGGCGACGCCGGCGTCGGGCATCAGGCCGACCTTCGCGCCCGTCCCGCCGTTGCTTCCGCAGTTCACGGGCCCGATGATCGGCGAGCCGGTAATGCCCTCGCCGACGACCGGCAGCAGCTCGGCGGCCAGCCGAGCCACCTTGAACGGCCAGTGCGGCAGGATCGCTGAGGTCGGGCTGCCGCCCGTGCCCCTGATGGCGAACACGCGCCCGTTGGCGGGCGAGATGACGCCGGTGCTGCCGACCGCTCCGAGCGACGGCGCGCTCTTGGCGCCGGCGTTGAGCCCGCCGTCCTGACCCGGCTTGTACTCCTCGTTGGTGCCGACGATGATCTCGGGCTTTCCGTCGCCGGTGATGTCGCCTACCGCCGGCGTGTCGACGATCGCGCCTTGGTTGAGGTCGGCGCCGACGCCGGACTTGAACGTCACCTGGTGCGTGGTCGGGTCGATGCTCGCCACCTTTGAGGGGTCGACCACCTCGACGGGGAACCCGCTCACGGCCTTGCCCGTGTCGCCGTGCCATGCGTAGACGTGTCGATCGAGGCTTGCCGCAATGACCTCGGGCTTGCCGTCCCCGTTGAGGTCAGCGACAACCGGGGCGGTGAGGAACCCGTGCTGCGTGCGGTTGGTCTTGCCCTTGCGCGCGGGAACGAACGGAGCGAGTGCCTTCCCCGAGTAGTTCAGGTTCGAGGTCTGGTGGAACACCTGCTTGCCGCGCTGATCCCAGGCGTAGACGTTCCCCTCGTAGTCGGCCGCGAGCACCTCCATGTTGCCGTCGTGATGCAGGTCGGCCGCGGCGAGGCCACCCACAATGGTGCCGCCGAAGTGGTTGGAGACCTCGCCGCTCGCGAACGCCTTGGAGCCGTCGTGGTAGGGGAAGCGGCCGCTGCGCACCGGCCAGCCCGGGAGCTCCGTGCCGTCGGCGCGCACTGCGTGCACGAAGCCGTCACCCGTCGCGTAGACCAGCTCGTTGCGGTTGTCGCCGTCGAGGTCCACGAGGAGCGGCGAGGACTGAACGTCGGTGAACTCCTTCCTCGGGAAGTGCGGGAGCATGTCCCGGTCGCGGTGAAGGTAGAGCGCGCGGCGATCCTGGCCGGTGACCTGCGTGTCGGCCGGCCCGCCCGTGGTGCTCGGCTCGTCGGCGTAGGCGACGACCTTGACGGCAAAGCCGAAGGGCTCCTTGTTGGGCCGGCCGTTCCCGGTGACGTCGGTGCCGGCCGGCGGCAGCGGCCCGTTGAACGCGCCCGGGTCGGAGGGGAAGCGGGCCTTCAGCTCGGCGATCGAGAGATGAGCGACCGTGCCAGCGAAGGCGCTGGTGCGCGAAGTCCCGTTGCAGAAGTCGGAGGCGACCTGCTTGAAGTCCCCGCCGTTGTCGGTCGGCGGGACGTTGTCCTCCGGATAGGACCCAGGCGCCACGAACACCTTGCACTTGTACGACAGCCCTGGCCGCACGCTGATCTGCGCGCCGATGCCCGCCGTGGCCTTGGTGGGATCGACGTAGGAGAACCAGTCGGGCGACGTTATCTCGACCGACGGCGGGACGAACGAGGGATTGGTGCCGCCGCGCAGAAGCGCGCTCGTGCCCTTGTCGAGGTTCGCCCGCCCGTAGCCGTAGAACTGGTCGAAGCCCCGTCGGGCCGGATAGGAGCGGCTGGCGAACGGACCGATCGGTCCACGGTGCGCGGTGACCAACGTGTACAGCGGCCCGAAGAACGGATCGGTACAGCCGGGAGTCGGCCCGGGTGTCGTGCAGTTCGGCTCGTAGCCAGGATCGCCGGGAGTGTTGCTCTGGGCGGCCTCCGAGTTTGAGGCGAAGTTGACGTCGTCGGCCATCGGAACGGGACGCGGGTCGGTGAGCTGCTTGATGTCGCCCGAGGCCATGAGCTGGCGCACCTCGTTGGCGGTGATCGGGCACGCCGTGCCGTCGACGCGCTTGCACGAGGCGCTCGGCTGGAGCGTGTGCTTGTGGATCGCGTCGAGTGCCGCCGAGTAGATGAGGGCCGCCTCCCCCGCACCCCTGCCCGTGGCCTCCGACGAGCACGACGTACTCGGAATCGACAGCGTGATCTTCGGCGAGAAGTTCGTGCAGCCGTTGAACTGGAGGTAGGAGCGAGGCTGCGCCGTGAACATGTCGTAGCTGCGGACCGAGTTGACCGTGATGGTGTGCGGCAACGTCGAGGGCGGGTTGTGGTGCTCGGCCGCCTCGTCGGCCGCCGAGGCGATCACGGCGACGCCGTGGTTGTAGGCGTAGTTCACGGCCTGCCGCGCGAGCTGAGTGTTGTTGATCGAGCCGAGCGCCTCCTGCACGACGGAGACCCCGTTGTCGACTCCGTAGGTCACCGCCTCGCCGAACCGGCTCGAGTCGGCGATAAACGAGTCGCCGACGCGCAGCGGGAGGACCATGCAGTTCGGGCAGGTGCCGAGATCTCCACCGTTGTTGGCTTCCGCGGTGGAGTCGCGGGCCTCGCCCGTGCCGTGGCCGTACTGCACGTCGTCGTAGGGATCGTTGTTGTTGTCGAGGAAGTTCCAGCCGGCGATATCGTCGACGTAGCCGTTGTGCTCGGGTCCGGGGTTCGACGACGTCTTGGTGGCGCCGTAGCCGTCCTTGCCGTCGGAGAACGCGATGATCAGGTCCTGGGGGGTCAGCATCCCGGGCGGCCCGGCGCGGCGGTGATCCGTCACGTTCACGCGCGTGTCGCACGCGTAATCATCGATGTTCACCACGCCGTCGCCGTTGGCGTCGTAAGGGTTATTCGGATTCGGGTGCGTGAACGCCGTCGCACAATTTGCGACGTTCGCCGGGTCGAGTGAGGCGCTGCGACCGTGGTTCGGCAGAGGCAGCTCGTGCGTATTGAGCCGGATCTTGCGTCGCACGTCGTTCATCGCCTCCGCGTTGTTCCACTCGATGCCCGAGTCGAGCACGGCGATCGAGACATCGGGGCGGCCGGTCGTCTTGTCCCACGCCTGGCCTACGTTCGGATCGGAGGAGTCGACGACGTGGGCGCCGCGCACGCCGTGGAGCTCGTAGGGGCTGGCCCGGATCGTCTGGTTCTGCGCCTCGAAGATCGGGTTCGCGTTCGTCGGCTCGGGCGTCGACTGGAACTTGAAGTCGCTGCCGAGGTCGTTGGGTCGCGGCTGGTCGTGCCCCAGGCGGAACTGGTCGGGGTCGGTGGTGCTCCCGCCCGGGTTGTAGGGGAAGTCGGCGGAGGCGACGGCGGCGAGCGCCGTGAACGCGAGCAGGGCGAGCAGCGCCACGAGCAGCGCCCGTCCCCCTCGTCTGTCAGCTCTCCGGCCCATTTCCCGGGCGGCAAGCTAGCACCCGCTTGCGCCCCCCGCGTCGATAGGTCAGGATTCCGGCATGTGCAAGCGCGCCATGACGGCGCTTACGGCGGTGCTGGCGCTGGTGGCCACCGTTCCCGCCGCCGCGCGCGCGACCTCGCCGGGAGGGCTCGAGGCCGGCGCCGCCGTCCTCGACGCCTCGTGGCACGTCGGCGCCTCAGCCGGCCAGTACGCCTCGAGCCGCGATCCCTCGAGCGCGAGTTCGACCCCTTCTTCCACTCCACGAAGAACGCGCCCTCCTACGGGGTGCAGTCGCGCCTGCAGGTGCGCGCGCTCGTGATTCGGGAGGCGGGCGGCCAGAAGGTCGCGCTGGCCAAGACCGACATGTACATCCCGCAGGACCTGCTCTGGCGCCGAGCGGCGCAGATCCTCGCAGCGCGACACATCGGCATCGACCAGCACAACCTGACGATGACGATCACCCACGACCACTCCTCGCCCTACTACTCCTCGACGGCGCCGGGGGTGTGGACCTTCCAGGACGTCTTCGACGTGCGCTTCTTCAACTACTACGCGCACAAGATCGCCGACGCGGTCGAGCTCGCCAACGCGCGGCTGCGTCCGGCGCGCATGGGCGCGACGGTCTCCCGCCTCGACAAGCCGCAGCGCAACGCGCTCGGCCCGGCGGTGGCCGACGACGGGACGCCCGCCGGCTTTCCCAACTCCTACACCGACCACGAGCTGATCGTCCTGCGCTTCGACGAGGCGGCGGGCGCGCACCGGCCGATCGCCACTTTCGTCGACTACGAGCTCCACGGGGAGGGGCTGAACGGGAACGACCTCATCTCCGCGGACTTCCTCGGCGGCCTGCAGCGCATGCTCGACCGACGCACGGGCGGCATCACCTATTACGCGCAGAACGCGGTGGGCACGACCGAGCCCGAGCGCTCGCCCGACTACCACAACGTCCACGAGCGCCTCGACTTTCCGCACAAGGAGTACGGCCAGAACGAGTACGAGGCGAGCCTCATCGCCCACGCCGTACTGCACGATTGGCGCGACATCGGCAAGGGACGGCCGGAGCGCGGGTACGAGAGCCGCTTCATCCCGTTCACGACGCAGGGGCCGGTGAGCGAGCAGGACCGCTTCTTCCCCGGGCCGGTCTCCCACCCACTGCCGTCGGTCTCCTCCTGCCGTACCGACGCGGCGTTCGGCGGGGATCCTCGCGTGCCCGTGGTCGGTCTCCCCGACTGCAAGAGCGTGAGCGAGGCGCCGGGCGCGGGTGCCGACGCGCTTGGAGTGCCGTTTGGTTACTCCATCCCGACGGTCGACCCCGGGTTGACCACCGACGACTTCCAGAAGCGCGGCATCCCGGTGCCCGAGAACACCTCGGCGCCCTCGGCCGGCGCGCTCGAGGAGACGATCGGGATCCACCTGCAGGCCTTCCGGATCGGCCCCGTCTCCTTCTCGGTGTGCTCCTGCGAGCAGTGGGCCGACCAGTCGCTGAACATCAAGACCCGAACCGATCGGGCGCCGGGCAACGAGTACCTCGGCTTCAACTGGTCGCGGCTCTGTCGTCAGCAGGGCGACGGCACCTACAGCGCCGATGGCAGCGGCACGGGGCACTGGATCTGCCCCAATCCCAAGGTCTTCTCCACCGATCCGCCGCCGAAGGAGAAGACCCTCCCGCCGCTCTCCGACCGGCTCATCGAGCACATGCGCGCCCAGGTGCTCAACCCGGCCAACGGCTGGGATGACCCCAGCTACGCGCCGTTCGCCGAGTCCGAGCCCACGGACCTCACGCAGATCAAGGGTAACTACACCCACGACGACTCCGCCGAGAACTCTCGCTTCGGTACCAAGCTGACCGTCCCGATCTCGATGGCCAACGACTACAACGGCTACATCGCCACCTACCGGGAGTACCAGCGCGGCGACCACTACCGCAAGGCGCTGACCGGCTGGGGCCCCCACTCGAGCGACTACATGGCCACGCGGCTCGTGGAGATGATCCGCAACCTGAACGGCGGCCCGCCGCTGGCCGCCGAGCCGCTTCAGCCCAAGGAGGCCGCCGACATCGCGGCCAACGAGCAGAAGGCGCAGGCGCTCGCGGCCTTCGAGGGCCCGACGGCCGCCTACGAGGCCTCGCTGCCGGACGACGGCGGCAAGCCGGGCGCGGTGAGCCAGCCCCGGGGCGTCCAGCGCTTCGACGGGGCGTCCTTCTCGTGGATCGGCGGCTCGAACTTCACCGACAACCCGCTCGTGCGTGTCGAGCGCCGCGTTGGGCGCCGCTGGGCGCCCTTCGCCGATCAGTCCGGCGAGATCCCCGTCACGCTGAAGTACCCACAGCCAACCGACGTGGCGGCCTTCCTGCTCGGAGGCCAGAAGTGGCGCTGGACCGCGAGCTTCGAGGCCTTCGTCTCGCGCTACGACCTGCTCGCCGGCTCACGGGCGACGCCGGCCGGCACCTACCGCTTCGTGGTCGACGGCGCCCATCGCACGGGCCGCCGCGCCGTCCCCTACCGGATCGTCTCGCGCTCCTTCGCGGTCGCTCCCTGGCGCGGGATCACCGTGAACGACTTCCGCGCCGGGCGCAGCGGGAGCGTCTCCTACGCGGTCGGGCCGAGCACCCGGATGCCCGCGAGCGAGACCGGCCATCCCACGCTGACGGCGGCGATCGGCCCGATCGACTACCCCGACTCCTATGCCTCGCCGGTGCGCTTCGTCAAGCGCAAGCGCTCGTTCATCCGCGACCCCGCCGCGCCGAACGACCCGCGCAAGCTCGAGTGGTACTGCAACGCGTGTTCCTTCCGCCCGTGGCTCGACGCGGGCGACGCGTCCAGCGGCATCGTGACGGTGCTCAGCCCCGACGGATCCACGCGCCGGGTGCGCGCGGTGCGCCGCGGAGGCCGCTGGGTGGCTCGCGCCGCGCTGCGCTGCCGCGGGGAGATGGCGTTCGTGTCCCCGGGCGGCGTGCGCGACCCGTGGGGAGACCTGAACGGCCGGCGGTCGTGCGGGCCGCCGGCGCCCCGTGCCGCTTCGCGCGGCGCGGGCCTTCGCTCACCGGTTGAGCCCAAGGGGCGTCGCTCAGAGCGGAAGCGGCTCGCGTAGGGAGCCGAGCACGTGCTCGGCGCTGGTCTGGCGCAGCTGCTCGAGACCGAAGTGGCCCGTGGCGACCGCGACCGCCACAGCGCCCGCCGCCTGCGCCGCGGAGACGTCGAGGGGGGTGTCTCCGACCACGAGCGCACGGCGCGGTTCGAGACCGCCCCCGAGCACCTGCCCGCCGCGCTCGATCGCCCGGCGGGTCAGCTCGGTGCGGTCGGTGGAGTCCGAGCCGTACCCGCCGAAGGAGAAGAAGTGGTTCAAACCGCCCCGTTCGAGCTTGATGTGCGCCGCCGCTTCCACTCCCCCGGTGGTGAGCCCGAGGAGGTAGCCCTCGGCGGTGAGGCGGGGCAACAGCTCGGCGACGCCGTCGAGCACCTGGTAGCCCTCGGACTCGGCGATCGTGTGGCGCAGATGCTCGAGGCGCTTGGCCATGACCCGCGCGAGCTCAGCGCTCGTGGGCTCGTGACCGATCACGTGCGCGAAGGTCAGGCGGCCGACCTCGGGATCGGTCATGCCTGCGTCGCTGAACATCCCGATGTCGGCCGGGATGCCGTACAGGTCGTCGAAGGCCAGCTTCCAGGAGCGCGCTCCCGCGCCGCCGCTGTCGATCAGCGTGCCGTCGATGTCGAACAGGACGGCGAGGATGGCCTCGGCGTCGTCCTCGTGGACCGCCGAGGGCCGGGGCATCTCAGGCCGTCTGCACGGCGGAGGAGGACTTCTCCTCCTCGCGCGCGCGCTCGTAGGACTCGAGCAGCTTCAGCCACACCTCGGAGCGCGTCGGGAACGGCGGCACCGCCTCCCACAGACGCTCCATCGGCACCTCGCCGGCGATCGCGATGCTCGCCGCCTGCAGCCAGTCGGCCACCTCGGCCCCGGTGAAGGTCGCTCCGACGATCACCCCGCGATCCTCGTCGACGACGATCCGCGCCGTCCCGGGGGCGTTTCGCCCGTAGAAGGAGGCGCCGGCCGTGCCGGCGCTCGGCACGTCGACCGCGCGCACCCTGAGCCCCGCCTCCTCGGCGGCGGCGAGCGGCAGCCCGACGGCGGCGACCTGGGGATCGGTGAACACCACGCGCGGGGACCCCGCGTCGTCGCGCGTGGCGCGCAGCTCGCGCCCTTCGATCAGCTCGGAGACCACCCGCGCCTGGTACTTGCCCATGTGGGTGAGGAGCGCGCGCCCGTTCACGTCGCCGATAGCGTAAAGCCACGGGTGTCCCGCGACGCGAAGGTGGTCGTCGACCTCGACGATCTCGCCCGCCGGCAGTCCCACGCTCTCCAGGCCGAGATCGTCCGTGAGCGGGCGACGCCCGACCGCGACGAGGATCTCGTCGCCGAGTACCGAGCTCCCGTCCTCGAGCTCGAGGGTCACCTCGCCGTGCTCCCCGGCGCGCTTTACGCCCGTCGCCTTCGCGCCCAGACGCACGTCCACGCCGCGACCGCGCAGCGCCTCGGCCACCTGCTCGGCGGCGAAGGGCTCCTCGCGCCCGAGAAGCTGCGGCGCGCCCTCGACGAGCGTGACGCGCGAGCCGAGCGTGGCGTAGGCCTGGGCCATCTCCGTGCCCACCACTCCGCCGCCGAGGACGAGGAGCCGGGCGGGCACCTGCTTGCTCGTCGTCACCTCGCGGTTGCCCCACGGGCTTGCCTCCGCGAGGCCGGGGATCGGCGGCACGTTGCTGGCGCTGCCCACCGCGAGGATCACCGCCGTGCGGGCCTCGAGCACGTCTTCTCCCACGCGCACGCGCCGCTCCCCGTCCAGGCGGCCCACGCCGCGCACGAGGGTGATGCCCAGGCGCTCGAGCCACGGCACCTGCGCCCCGTCGTCGAGGTCGTGGATGATCTCGTCGCGGCGCTCGAGCACGGCGCTCACGTCAAGCTCCCCCGAGACCGCTTCGCGTGCGCCCGGCACCCGCTCGACCTCTACGAGCGCCTCGGCGGGACGCAGCAGCGCCTTGGAGGGCATGCACGCGTAGAACGAGCACTCTCCGCCGACCAGGTGCGACTCGACGATCGCGACCTGGTGACCGCGCTCGGCGAGCCGGCCCGCGACCACCTCGCCGGCGGGACCGGCGCCGATGACGACGACATCGAATGTGCTGGAGCTCATGGGCTCTCCTCGGGGGATGGAGTTGACGATCTTGAAAAGCAGGCAGCGGCGCGCTGCGGGTTGGGCAGTGGGTTGGTCCTCGGAGACGGCCGGTGGTTACGCTTCGGCGCGGCGGCGTGGGCGCCGGCTCAGGCGATCGCCGGGACGGGTCGCACGTCCTCGGCTCCGGGCGCGCATGGGAACCGGGGTGCGGGGTCCATGCCTAGCACGCGGCGCAGGCGCAACAGCGCCGCGCCACCCACGACGGCAGGCAACAGCAGCAGCAGCGCCCGGTAGGCGAGGACGGCAGCGGTCGCCGCGGCGGCGGGGACGCCGTAGATCACGAGCGCCCCGATCAGCCCGCCTTCCACGCCACCGATGCCGCCCGGAAGCGGGATGAGGCCACCGAGCTGCCCGACGAGGTAGGCGATGAGCAGGATGCCCACCGGTGGCGCCGGGCCGAAGGCGCGGAAGGCAGCCCACATGACGGCGACGTCGAAGGCGAGATACCCCGCCGCCCCGGCCAGGAGCCAGGGGTCGCGCGCGCGGAGCAGGGTGAGGGCGTCCTCCACCCCGTCGCCGAGGGCGACCCCGATCTGCGAGGCCAGACGCCGCGCGCGTGAGTCGCGCGAACTCTCGGGGCGCCGCGCGCGACGCGCGAGCCGCGGCACGCGGAGGGCCGCCGCCACCGCGGCCACCGCCACCGCTGCGGGACCGAGCGTCAGCCCCAGGCCGGCGTGGCCGGCGAGGAGGCCCAGCGCGAGCGCCACGCCGACGAGCGCCAGCGCCGTGACGTTGGCCGCGCTCGTGATCAGGAAGAACGCCACGCTGCGCCGCGCGATGCGCTCGGCGGGGAGCCCGCCGCGCCTGAGCGCCCACGCGCCGAGCGCGAGGCCTCCCGCCCCTCCCGCGGGAAGCAGGGAGTTCGCGGCGAGCTCCGCCATGCCGATGAGGTAGCTCGTCCTCCATCCGAGCCGCGAGCAGAACGCCGCCCGGAAGACCGCGACGTAGGACAGGCACGAGAGCAGCTCGAGCATCCCGGCCACGGCGAGCCAGCCCGGCGCCGCGTGGCGGAAGCGGCCTCGGACTCCGGCTAGGCCGGGCACGAGGGCGAGCAGAGCGACCACCGCCACGACGAGCACCGCGAGCTGGAGCAGCCGCCGCCGCAGGCGATGCACGTCCGCGTGGGCGGGAACGTCGGCTCCCGCGCTCCGCGCGTTGGCCACCGTCGCGTTGACCGAGCTCATCGCCTGAAGTCGCCTTGGTCGCGTTCCGCATTACACGGCCCGGTTGAGGCGCCGCTACTTCGTCAGCTTGAGCAGGACGATCGTGTTGAGCGCGAAGACGAGCGCGAACCCGACGGTCCAGCGGTTCAGGTTGCGCTCGACGAGGGAGCCGCCGCCGGCGGGACCCGTCCCCGAGCCGACTCCGAAGGCGCCCGAGAGACCCGCATCCTTCCCCGAGTGCATGAGGATGAGGAAGATGAGCACGAGCGAGACGATCACCTGCAGGATCGAGAGCGCGGTGTAGAGCATGGCTCCATCCTACTCAGTCCCCCGCGGCTCGGGCGAGCTCTTCAGACCAGCGCCACCGAGGTCACCGCCAGCGCCCCGGCGTCGCGCACGATCTTCTCCGAGCCTCCGGCGAGCTCGGCCATCGCCCGGTAGGAGGCGCGGTCGGGATCGAGTCCGAGGGCGCCGGCGTCCGCCTCGTTCAGGCGCTCGACGAGGCTCTTGGAGGCGAGGATCGCGCCCTCGCGGGCCGCCTGCTGGATGCGAGCGGCCTCGTTGACCTCGTCGCCGAGCGCGGTGACCTCGGAGGCGCCCGCCCGTGACAACCTGCCCCATGTAGAGGGTCCCGCCCCAGTGGAGGCCCATGTTCAGCCGCACGTCCTGGGGACCGAGACCGTCGCGCGCGGCGGCGGTGGCACGAGCGGCCTCGGCGATGCGCCGCGCAGTGGAGACACAGGCGCAGGCCGCCGCCGAGGCAGAGGGCAGGTCGCCGACGAGAAAGAATCCGGTCACCCCGTCGCCCGCATGCTTGCCGACGATGCCGCCCCCGTCGATGATCGCGTCGTCCATCGCCGTGGTGAGCTCCCGGATGAGCTCGAAGTAGGCGGCGCTGGAGAGGCGGCGCGAGAGCGCGCCCGAGGCCTGGAGGTCGGCGAAGAGGATTGCCGCCTCCCGACGGCCCGGCTCCACCAGGCGCGCCATGCGCTCGAAGAGGCGGTGGTTGCCGCGCGCCACGAGGGCGAGCAGCGTGGCGGGCAACGTCGAGCCGTAGAGATAGATCGTCCCGAGCGCGCGACCTTCGGTGCTCCGCGCCCGGACGGCGAAGTAGCGCACCTCGCCGAGCGACAGCACTCCCTCGCGGAGGTCGAGGACGGAAGTCCAGGCGGGCAGGCGCGAGGGCTCCGCGCGCTCGACTATCTCCGCGAGCTCGTGCGGGACCATTGCGCGGAGCGCCGCACGACCGCCGGGAGTCTCCTCGAGCACGAGACACGTTGTCCTCGAGCCAGCGCCGCTGCACGTGCGTTCCGGGCGCCCGCGAGCAGGAAGCGCGACTCGAGGATGTGCCTTCCGATGCCGAGCGTCGCGTCGTCCTCCACCCCCATCAGGGTCTTGAGCTGGCTCGAGACCCACACGAGCCGCCAGTCGGGTCGCACAGCTCGGCCGCCCACCCCGTCTGCTCTATGCGTTCGGCGGCGAGCAGCAGCGCCTGATCGACGTAGGGTTCGCGCGCCGCGGTCATGCCTCAGATCCTCTCACCCGCGCCGTCGGATCAGTCCCCCGCGTCGCCCCTGCCCTCCGCCTCGTCGAGCCGGCGCAGGATCTCGATCGCCTCGGCGCGCAGCGAGCGATCGGTCTCGCGGTAGTCCTCGCGCGTCAGCTTGCCGGTGCGGAAGTCGAGCTCGGCGTCGCGGATCTCGCGGAACTTGAGCTCGCGAGCGGCGCGCAGCTCGAGGACGTCGGCGCTCTCGCGCTCCTCGGGCTCCTCGGCCCGGCGCAGCGGCGCGGAGACGACGAGGAGCGCCACCGCGAGGACGGCGAGCACGAGGACGAACTCGAGCGTCAAGAGGGTGCGGTCAGGAGCGCAGCAGCTCGCGCCCGAGCCGCGCGGAGTAGGCGGCGCGCGCGCGCCGGCGCGCGCCGGCCGGCGCCGGCCACAGGGCGAGCAGGCCGCCGCCGAAGACGATCAGCGCGCCGAGCCAGATCCACGTGACGATCGGCGAGACGATGAAGCGGAAGTCGGCCGCCCACGGGTGGGTCACGAACCGGGTGGCGAGCGCCGCCTTGGCCGCGTCGCGCAGGCCGACGATCGTCTCGGAGGCCTGCTGGAGCTCCGCTCGAGTGACCCCCGGGCGCGAGGCGCGGGCGGCCACCTCCTGCATCAAGGCGGCGAACTTCGCGTTGCCCTCGCCGATCACGGGCTGCAGCGGGCCGATGTCGGGGTGGACGTCGGTCCACACGTCCTTGGTCAGGCCCGCCCGCAGGCCCACTTCGCTCGTCGCCTCGCCGTTGAAGAAGCGCCCGATGAACCCGTCGGAGGGGTCGTTGGAGGGGTAGAAGCCGCGCGTGGAGCGCAACGTGTCGACGTGGCGACCGTCCTTGCTCACGTCGAGCACCGCGCCGAGGGAGATCTTCTCGGGCGTGGCGGTCGCGGTGGGCCGCACGTAGCGGATGTCGTAGCCCCCCACGCGCGCGCTCTGCCCCGGGCGCAGCGAGAAGTCCTGCGCGTGCTGAAACGCGCTCGACCCCGCCACGCCCACGAGCATGAGGGCAAAGCCGGCGTGGACGATGTAGCCGCCGTAGCGCCGGCGGTTGCGTCTCACGAGCTGGCTCAACGCGAGCGGGGGCGCCTCGCCGGTCATCGCGCGGCGCGCGCGCGTGCCGCGCCAGAGCTCGAGCCCGACCGCGGCGAGGACGAACGCGGCGAGGCAGAACATCGCCAGCGCGAGTGGCTTGTGCGCCACGCCGCCCACCGCGAGAAGCACGACGAGGGCGAGCAGCGCCGCGAGCGCCGGCACGGCGAAGTTGCGCCGCGCGTTGGCGCGGGTCATCCGCCTCCAGGCGATCAACGGTCCCACCCCCGTGAAGAGCACGAGCGCGAGCGCGATCGGGACCGTGAAGCGATCGAACCACGGCGGGCCGAGGTTGCCCCGCTTGACCCCGGTGATCGCCTGGGAGATGAGCGGGAAGTAGGTCCCCCAGAAGATCACCGTGGTCATGGCCACGAGCAGGAGGTTCTGGATCAGGAAGACCGCCTCGCGCGAGAGCAGCGAGTCGAGCTGGTGCTCGGAGCGCAGCGCGACCCGGCGGATGATCACGAGGGCGACCGAGCCCACGATCATCAGCGCGATAAGGGTCACGAACGGCGTGCCGAGCGTCGAGGCGCCGAAGGCGTGTATCGACTGGAGGATCCCCGAGCGCACGAGGAAGGTGCCCATGATCGCCAGCACCCCCGTGGCGAGCACGAGGGAGACGTTCCAGACCTTCAGCATCCCGCGCTTCTCCTGGATCATGATGGAGTGGATGTACGCCGTGCCCGTGAGCCAGGGCAGGAGTGAGGCGTTCTCCACCGGATCCCAGGCCCAGTAGCCGCCCCATCCGAGCTCGGAGTAGCTCCAGCGCGCGCCGAGCAGGACCCCGATCCCGAGGAAGAGCCAGGCGGCGAGAGCGAAGCGCCGCGTGGAGCGGATCCACTCCGAGCCGAGCTTGCCGGTGATGAGCGCGCCGATCGCGAACGCGAAGGGGATCGAGAACAGCGTGTAGCCCGAGTAGACGAGCGGCGGGTGGATCATCATGCTCGGGTAGCGGAGCAGGGGGGTGAGCCCGTTGCCGTCGGCGGGCACGACCGCGAGCTGGGCGAAAGGGCTCGCGAAGAACACGAGGAGTCCCGAAAAGAAGGCGCCGAAGCCGAGCAGCACCGCCGTCGCGTAGGGCGCGATCTCGCGCAGCTTGCGCCGGGTGAGGAAGAGGGCGAGGCTCGACCACAGCGAGAGCAGCCACACCCACAGAAGCAGGGAGCCCTCCTGCGAGGACCACGCGGCGCTCGCCCGGTAGAACGCGGGGGTGGTCCGGCTCGAGTGGCTGGCCACCAGCCCGTAGGAGAAGTCCGAGCTTAGGAAGGCGACCTCGAGGATCACGAACGCGAGCGTGAGCAAGCCGGCGAGCGTGTAGACCGCGCGACGACCCGAGTCCACCCACGCCCGTCGGTGCGCCCGCGCGCCGTAGAGCGAGGCGCCGATCCCGTAGAGCGACAGGGCGAAGCTGAGGATGAGGAGCGCCCGCCCGACGGTGGCCATGTCAGGAGGAGGGCGCCGCTGACTTGAACTTGGAGGGGCACTTCGTCACAAGCGAGTCGCGCTCGCCCTCAAAGACGCCGCCGTCCTTGCGCACGTTGACGATGACCTCGCGCCCGTCGCGGAACGGATCCGGGACCTCGCCCGTGTAGCGCACCGGCACCGAGGCGCTCCCGGTGCGGTCGCGCACGCGGAAGAGGATCCCGCCCGCCCCCTGGTGACGGATGGAGCCGTCCACGACCTTGCCCGAGAGCTGATATGAGCGCCCCGCCTGCGCCGCCGCCGCGAGCTGGCTGGGCGTCTCGGCCCGGCTGGAGGCGGTGAAGCTCGTGTAGACGAGGGCGCCGGCGAGCAGCACTGCGGCGCTCAGGGCGACCACGAGCCGGGCGGTGCGCTTACGACGTGGGTCCATATCTCTCGATTATCTCAAAGGGAGCTTGCGGGCCGGCGATGGTCTCGGCATGGCGGGCCGCCCGCAGCCCGAACTCGACCAAATACGCGCTCCCGACGTTGACAGTGTTGACGTTCTGTAGAGAAACAGGATCAAACGTCCCAACCTCGAAACCACTCGGGAACCGCGGCGTTATAGGTAAGGCAATGCACTTGACCCTCTCCCCCGTATCCAACCGCATACGTTCTTCGCGCACCGCACGTGAGCGGCGCTCGCACGCCCCTGTGCGGCGCTCGGTCTCGGTTGGGGATGCGCAGGTCCGGGCTCGCCGCTCCGGCGGCCCCGAGGACCGCGCGCTCTATCTCTGCGACTGTGGCACCGCGTTCTCGGCCGATGTCTCGGCCGCGGTGCCCTGCCCCGCCTGCGGCGACCAGCAGGCCTGGTAGCGCCGCTTCGGCGGTGCCGGCGCGCCGCGGTCAGCCGCGGGGGACGAAGTGAAAGACGAAGCCGTCCCTGACCCCGGCCTGCCTGACGGTGAGCACGTCGAGGCGGCGAGAGATCTGCGCCCGCACGCGCCAGCGCATCGTCAGGCATCCCGGCGCCCCGGCCGGGAAGTCCCGCAGCGTGCCGGTGTAGCCACGCGCCACGCGCACGCGATGCCCGTGGCGCCGGACGGAGCGGAAGCGCAGAGCGAGCAGGTGAAACCCGCGCGGGTAGCGACATCCGAGCTTGGTGCTCGCTTGAGCGGCGGGCACGCGCGCCGTGAGACGGCTCCCACCTGCGGCGAGCCTTACTCCGAGCATGTCCTCGCTCCGCATCCAGGAGCCCGACGGCGAGCCGCTCGCTCCGACCGCCGAGGGGCCGGCCAGGAGCAGCAGGGCCGTGAGGAGGAGCAGGACGGTGAGGCGTCGCATCCCCGCGAGCGTAGATCACGGTTGCGGAGCGCTGCGCCGGTTGCCCGGCGTACTCAGGGACCGGTCGCCGTCGAGCCCCTGCGGCGAGCGCGATCCTCAAGGCGACGACGCTGCGGGCCCACGGTGAACTTGGGATCGTTGGCCGACGCCGAGCCGGCCTTGAAGACCGCGAAGCGCTCGCACGCCGACCCGGCGAGAAGCAGCGCGCCGCCCACCACGCTCGCCGCGCGGCGCCGGCCGGCGAGGGAGATGACGGCCGTCCCGGCCACGGTCGCCCCCTTGGCCAGCTTCGCGTAGCGACCGGCCTCCCCGTCGTGGTAGGGCTCGGCAAGTTCCTCGAGGCGATGCTCCATCACCTGCACCGAGGCAAGCTCGATCGCGCCGCCGAGCACCGCGAGCCGCCGTGCCGCGCCGGCGTGCGAGGCCGGCGTGAGCAGCGCCGCCGCGCCCCCCGCCGACGCCATGGAGGAGCCGGCGAAGACGAAGGGCAGCTCCCGGTGGGCCTCGTGCCACGCCGGGACCGCGGTGTCGGCGACGAGCACGGCGGTGTAGGTCGAGAGCGCCGGCCCGAGCAGGGCCGCGATCAGTTTGCCGGCCGTCCCGAGGCGCGGGAACCAGCCGAGCGTCGACTGGGCGGTGGCCGGCGCGACCGCGGCGCCCATGCCCGAGAGGATGTAGACGCCCATGCTCATCGGGGAGGTCGGCTTGAAGACGCGCAGCATGTTGTAGAAGCGCTTCGGCTGGCCGAGGTCGAGGATCAGGAGCACCGGGCTGACCGAGGTACCGAGGAGGGCGAGCGGCCACGCTCGCCGCGCCAGCGGGCGGTTGCCCGCTGCGTCGGCGGCGAGGCCGAGGACCGCCGAAGCGCCCGCGAGGCCTCCGAAGAAGAAGTACCACGCGATGTGCGACTTCCACACGGGCGCCGCTACCACCGGCTTGCCGTAGTAGGAGCGCGGCTTGGCCGCGTCCATCACGCGGGGCGGGTTGCCCTCGCGCCGGCGCCCGTCGCGCCCGGGCTGCTGGGAGACAGCGAGCTGCCCTGAGGTCACCCGCGGCTCCCGCCGATGACCGCCGCGAGCACGCCGGCGGCCATCATCGCCCCGGCGGCCCCGGCTGCCCGCCACATCGAGCCGAGGTCGCGCGTGGTGACCACCGGGTCGGGCGGCAGGCCGTAGGTCTCGGGCTCGTCGAGCAGCAGGAAGAACGCTCCGAAGCCGCCCACCCCGTCATCCGGATCGGCGCCGTAGAGCCGGGCCGAGCTCTCGCCGCGGGCGTGCAGTTCCTCGACGCGCCCGGCCGCGCGCTCGCGCAGCTCCCCGAGCTCGCCGAACTGGATCGACTCGGTCGGGCAAGCCTTGGCGCACGCGGGCTCCATGTCGTCCTTGAGCCGGTCGTAGCAGAGCGTGCACTTCCACGCCCGCCCGTCATCCTCGCGCTGGTCGAGCACTCCGAACGGGCAGGCGGGGATGCAGTACCCGCATCCGTTACAGACGTCCTCCTGCACGACGACCGTCCCGAACTCCGTGCGGAAGAGGGCGCCGGTCGGGCAGACCTCGAGGCACGCGGCGTTCGTGCAGTGCTTGCATACGTCGGAGGACATGAGCCAGCGCATGCCGGTCGCGTCGGTCTCGTCCTCGAGCTGCTCGCTCTCGGCCAGCGAGAAGCGCTCGGCGGCCTCGACGAAGGAGTCCGTGCCCGCCTCGACTCCGAGCGGGACCTTCTGCTCGATGAAGGCGACGTGGCGCCAGGTGTCGGCGCCCAAGCCGCCGGTGTTGTCGTAGGAGTTGCCCGAGAAGGAGAGACCGTCCTCGGGGACCTGGTTCCACTCCTTGCACGCCACCTCGCACGCCTTGCAGCCGATGCAGACGGAGGTGTCGGTGAAGAACCCGACGCGCGGCTTGGCCTCGGCGCCGTAGGTGTCCGGCCAGGCCGGCGTCTGCGTGGCGCCGTGGACGCTCACGAGCCCTGTCCCCCTCCGCTGTCGTCTGAGCCCTTCTCGTCGCTCGTGTGTACGCCCGCGCGCTCGCGGTAGGACTCCACGAGCTCGTCCACCGCCGCCCCGCGCGGGCGGCGCCCCGGCCGCACGTCGCAGGTGGCGGCCTTGTACTCGCCGATGTGGACGTTGGGATCGAGCACAATCGAGAGCAGCTCGTTGGCCGAATCGCCCTTCGAGTAGCCGCGGTTGCCCCAGTGGTAGGGCAGTCCGACCTGGTGCATCCTCCGGCCCTGGACGCGCAGGGGTGCGATCCGGTCGGTGACGAGCACCCGCGCCTCGATCGCCGCGCGCGCAGTGACGATCGTCGCCCAGCCCGCGTTCTCGAGGCCGCGCTCGGCGGCGAGCTCGGGGGAGACCTCGCAGAACATCTCGGGCTGAAGCTCCGAGAGGTAGGGCAGGAACCGGCTCATCCCGCCCGCGGTGTGGTGCTCGGTGAGCCGGTAGGTGGTCATCACGAACGGGAAGACCTCGGAGCCGGGGTGCCCGTTGGATGGGTTGTAGGCGTTGGTCTTGCGCGGGAACTCCTCGCGCGCCGGGTTTGACTGCTGGGCGTAGAGGCGGTTCTCGAACGGGGACTCGTGCGGCTCGTAGTGGGTGGGGAGCGGACCGTCGACGAGCCCCGCCGGCGAGAAGAGCCACCCGCGTCCGTCGGCCTGCATGATGAACGGGGTGGTGCCGCGCAGTGCCGCCGGGCCCTTGGCGTCTTCGTCGGGGACGTAGTCCGGGCGCTTGTCGGGCGTGAAGTCAGGAACGTCCTCGCCCGTCCACTTGCCCTGCTCCTCGTCCCACCAGACGTACTTCTTGCGCTCCGACCAAGGCTTGCCGTCGGGATCGGCCGACGCGCGGTTGTAGAGGATGCGCCGGTTCATGGGCCACGCCCACGCCCACTCGGGCGCCACCCAGCTCTGCTCGGATCCCGGCTTGCGTCGAGCGGTCTGGTTCTGCTCCTCGGCGTAGCAGCCCGCGTAGATCCAGCAGCCGCATGTGGTCGAGCCGTCGGCCTTGAGCGGCAGGTAGTCAGGGATCGCGTGGTTCTCCCCGTCCCATCCGCTGATCTCCCGCAGCACCATCTCCGCGCTCGGGTCGTCGTGCTCTCCCTCGGTTGGGTAGTCCCAGACCAGGTCGAGGATCGGACGATCCTTGGGGTCGGCGGAGCCCGCGAGCTTCTCGCGCACGATCCGCCCCAGGTGGAACATGAACCAAAGCTCCGAGCGGCAGTCCCCGGGCGGGTCGATCGCCTTGTGATGCCACTGGAGCAGGCGCTGGGTGTTGGTGAACGAGCCGTCCTTCTCGGTGTGGGTCGCGGCGGGGAGGAGGAAGACCTCCGTCCCGATGTTCTCCGGGCGCACTGCGCCGCTCTCGATCTCGGGCGAGTCGTACCACCACGCCGCGGTCTCGGTCTCCTGGAACTCACGGACCACGAGCCAGTCGAGCTCGGCCATCGCGCGGCGGTGCAGGCCGGAGTTCGCCGTGCCCACCGCGGGGTTCTGGCCCATGACGAAGTAGCCCTTCACCTTCCCGTCGAGCATGTCGATGCTCGTCTGGTAGTGGGAATGGTCGCCGGTGATGCGCGGGAGGTAGTCGAAGCAGAAGTCGTTCTCCTGGGTGGCCGCCTCGCCCCACCACGCCTTGAGCAGCGAGACGATGTAGGCGTCGGCGTTGCCCCAGAAGCCCGTGTCGGCGGTGTTCGAGTCGATGTACTCGGCGAGGCTCGGGTGCGCCTCCGCGTGGGGCATGGGCAGGTAGCCGGGCAGGATGTTGTAGAGCGTCGGGATGTCGGTCGAGCCCTGGATCGAGGCGTGCCCGCGCAGCGCCATGATCCCCCCGCCCGGACGACCGATGTTGCCGAGCAGGAGCTGGATGATCGCCGCGGTGCGGATGTACTGCACCCCGACGCTGTGCTGGGTCCAACCGACCGAGTAGCAGAAGGCGGTCGTGCGCTCGCGCCCGGAGTTCTCGCACAGCGCCTCGGCGACCTCGAGGAACTGCGTGCGCGGCACGCCGCAGATCTCCTCCACGACCTCGGGCGTGTAGCGCGAGTAGTGCTTCTTGAGGAGCTGGAAGACGCAGCGCGGGTGCTCGAGCGTGGGGTCCATCTCGGGCGGCTCGCCGTGGTCCATCGAGCCCGAGTGCGCGCCGTGGGACTGCTCGCCCGCGGTGCCGCCCTGCTTGCGCTTGCCACCGGCGGCCTTGGCCTCCATCCCCGCGTACTGCCACGAGCTCGTGTCGTAGGAGCCCTCCTCGTCCTGCCAGCCCGAGAAGAGGCCGTCGAGGTCCTCCGTGTCGGCGAAGTCCTCGTTGATGATCACCGGAGCGTTGGTGTAGGGGACGACGTACTCGCGGAACTCGCGACCGTGCTCGAGGATGTGGTGGACGATGCCGCCCAGGAAGGCGATGTCAGAGCCCGCGCGCAGCGGCACGTGCAGATCGGCCAGCGCGCTCGTGCGGGTGAAGCGCGGATCGACGTGAATGAGCTTGGCGCCGCGGCGCTTGGCCTCCATCGGCCACTGGAACCCGACCGGATGGTTCTCGGCCATGTTCGAGCCCATGATCAGGATGCAGTCCGCGTTGGCGAGATCCTGCTGGAAGGTGGTGGCGCCGCCGCGCCCGAACGAGGTCCCCAGACTGGGGACCGTGCTCGAGTGTCATATGCGCGCCTGGTTCTCGATCTGCACCGCGCCCATCGCCGAGAAGAACTTCTTGATGAGGTAGTTCTCCTCGTTGTCGAGCGTGGCGCCGCCGAGGTGGGCGAAGCCGAGCGTGCGGTTGACCACGTTGCCGTTCTCGTCCTCGTGCTGCCAGCTCTCGCCGCGCACCGCGATCAGCCGCTCGGCGATCATGTCCATCGCCTGCTCGAGCGGGAGCTCCTCCCACTCCGTGCCGTAGGGACGGCGGTACTTGACCTTGGTCTCGCGGCTGGGGCTGGTCACGAGCTGGAGCGAGGCGGATCCCTTGGGGCAGAGGTGCCCGCGCGAGACCGGGGAGGCCTCATCGCCCTCGATCTGGACGACCTGCTCGTCCTTGACGTAGACCTTCTGCCCGCAGCCGACCGCGCAGTAGGGGCAGATCGAGTCGACGACGCGGTCGGCGGTCTGCGTGCGGGGCCGCAGCTCGGCCGAGCGCTTGGAGCGCGCGGCGGCTCCAAGCCCCTGACGGTCGCCCGCGAGCTGGCGCAGAAGGGGAAGGCGTGGTCCTCGGGTGGCGCCCTTCATGTGCCTCTCATGCTCTCCTCGGGACGGTGCGCGCGACGAGCGGCTCCTGCCCGCGCGCGGTGGATTCAAACACACCCGATCGCGCAGCTCGTCCGTGACGTTCGCTCGCGGACCCGCTCTCGCCATGAGCCTGGCGAGTGGCGCCCGGCTGGGGAGGCCGGCTGGAGCAGCCTCGGCCCTCAGCGGGCGCGACGTTCGAGGACGCGCTTGAGCGTGACGAGGTCGTCGGCGACGGCCTGGGCGTCACGCGCGAGATCCTCGTCGCCCATGCCTGGCCGTCGCCGCAGCGTGAAGACCACCTCGCAGCCGGGCCCGTCGGCGATGACGCGCATGGGGTTGTGCACCGTCTCGCCAGAGGGCAGAGTGACATCGTGATCGAGGATGCCGTGGTCGTTGCGCTCGGCGAACGCGACGACCACGGACCCCAGCGGCGAGTCCGCGACCCAGCGGCCGTCGACGTGCTGGACTGCGGCTCCGAGGCCAGCTGCCCATTCGCCCAGGTTGGCGGGATCTGAGGCGTAATCGTAGACCTCGGCCGCGGGGCGGTCGATCGACATGGTGACGTGCCTCGACTCCGTACCCACGCGATCGACGCTACCTCTTCTCGCGGTGCGCGAGGATTCGGCTTCCGCATGGCCGCTGCTCAGCGCCCGCGCGAGCCCGTCGTAGGGAAGTTTCCCGCCGGCTGAACGGTCCGGGGCTCAACCTGATCTCACCCCGCGGGATACTCCCGTCAGTAGATCATCACCACGAAACGGACAGACTCGGCGGAGAGACGTACCGACCCGAATGCGTCCGCGGCGCTCAAGCCTCCGGCAGCGCGTCGAGGTCCGCCCGGTCGATGGGACGAGCCGCCGCTCGCTTCATCTCCCGCAGATGCTGAAGGGAGCAGACGCGCACGGGCGTGCCGAGGATCTCGGTGGCCACGGCCGTGGCGTCGAGCGTCGCGAAGCTGGGGAGGCCTGGTGCCCGCTGCACGATGTCGAGGCCGCCCTCTGCGGTATCGAGCGTCAGGTTGCCTCCCCGGCGCAGGACGCGACCGTGCTCGGCGTGCGCGAACGGCCGGCCCCCCGCAAGCGGAAGGCGCGCCTCGAGCAGCATGAGCGCGTTGCCCAGGGCGAGGAGGTTGTCGGGATCCGGAGCCGGGACCAGGTCGACGTCCGCCGTAGCCCGCACGAAACCGTGAGCGGCGACCGCCACTCCGCCGATGACGACGTGACGCACGCCGGCAGCGTGCAACGCCGCCAGCAGGGCAGCCAGGTCGGGTAGTCCCGTCACTCTTCGCGCGTGGCTGCGCCCTGCACCTCGCCGAGCTGGCGGCACAGATGGTGCAGGCGCGCCAGACGCTCGCTCATCGAGCGCTGCCGGTCCTCGGCCAGGCGATACTCGCGCGCCCGGTCGAGCTCGGCTCGCGCCGCCTCGAGGTCTTCGCGCGCCTCCTCCGCCGGCACGGCGCTCACGCCCTCGCCGGCGCGGCGCTACGTGCCTCGAGCCCCCGCACGGCGGCCCCACCCGGCGTCGTCGGCGTGACGCCCGGCCACTTCCCGCGCCGCCAGGCGCCTACCTTGCCGCGCACCTGGTTGATGAAGCGGTTCTCCTCGATGCGGTCGCGCGTCCATTCCGTGTCGAAGTGGAGCTGCGAGCGCTTCTTCGCCGCCGGGATCGGCATGAAGTAGGTCGAGACCCGCCGCTCCTCCACGACCTCGCTGGTGATCCCCTGCTCCCCGAAGCAGAAGTGACGTTGCGGCTCCTCGAAGGGAGCGTTGAGGATCGGGTTCTCGATGACCGCGTCGGGCATGCGCTTCGAGAAACGATAACCGGGCGCCCAGCGGTTGCCCGCCCTGCTCGGCGCTCGGGCGCCGGGTCAGGCCTTCACGAGCTCTCGCCGTCGCATCGGAGGTGGCCGAAGTCCGCGGCTAGGTTCACCTGCGCCCAGAAGCGCAGCGCTCCCCATCGAGGCAGGGCCAGTCCTCCCCGGGTTGCAGGGCCGGTCGGACACCCGGCTCGCCAGCTTCTTCCACGTGCTCACGAGAGGATCCGAACCAAGGAGCGTGTTCGTGCCGAGGCCGCGGCTCGGCGGCTCGGCCCGTGACCCGAGAAGCTAGCTACACGTCCTCGCCCGGAGGCTCGGGCAGGGCCGGCTGATCGAGCGCTCCGCTCGGCTCGTCGATCTCCTCCGGCGCGCCGCCCTCGGCGCCCACGCCGACCGGCGTGGGCTTGGGCGCGGGCTGGATCACCGTGAGCTTGACCTCGTCCTCACCGAGGCCCTCCTCGACGCCGTCCTGTCCCTTGTCGACCATGACCGTGGCCCCGGGCGGCAGCTCGGCCCGCAGGACGTAGTCGGCCAGCGGGTCCTCGATGTAGCGCTGGATCGCGCGGCGCAGCGGACGGGCGCCCATGGAGGGATCCCAGCCCTTCTCGACGAGCAGATCCTTGGCGGCGTCGGAGAGCTCGAGCTGGAGCTCGCGCTCGGCCATCGACTCGCGGATCCGTTGCAGCAGGAGGTCGACGATCGTCTTGATCTCGTCCTTCTGGAGCTTGTGGAAGACCACGACGTCGTCGATCCGGTTGAGGAACTCGGGCCGGAAGACCTTCTTCAGCTCGCCCATGATCCGGTTCTTCATGTCGTCGTAGGTCATCCCCGTCTCGTCGTCGGAGACGGCGAACCCGAGCGGCGTATTGCGCGCGATCTCGTTCGCCCCGATGTTCGAGGTCATGATCACGATCGCGTGGCGGAAGTCGACCGTGCGCCCCTGGGCGTCGGTCAGCCGGCCGTCCTCCAGGATCTGCAGGAGGATGTTGAACACGTCGGGGTGGGCCTTCTCGATCTCGTCGAGCAGGAGCACGGAGTAGGGCTTGCGGCGCACCGCCTCGGTGAGCTGGCCGCCCTCGTCGTAGCCGATGTAGCCCGGGGGCGAGCCAACGAGCCGCGAGACCGCGTGCTTCTCCATGTACTCCGACATGTCGATGCGGATCATCGCGTCCTCGTCGCCGAAGAGGAACTCGGCAAGCGTCCGCGCCAGCTCGGTCTTCCCGACGCCCGAGGGGCCGAGGAAGATGAACGAGCCCGTCGGGCGCTTGGGGTCCTTGAGCCCGGCGCGCGAGCGGCGGATCGCCTTGGAGATGACCTCGACCGCGGCGTGCTGGCCGATCACGCGCTTGTGGAGCTCGTCCTCCATGCGCATGAGCTTCTGGGTCTCGGCCTCGGTGAGCTTGAAGACCGGGATGCCCGTCCACATCGAGACGATGTCGGCGATCTCCTCCTCGCCGATCGACGGGCGCTCGGAGGACTCGCCCGCCTCCCACTGCTCCTCGAGCTCGCGCTTCTTCTGCGTGAGCCGGCGCTCCTTGTCGCGCAGGTTCGCCGCCTTCTCGAACTCCTGGGCCTCGATCGAGGACTCCTTCTGGCGCCGCGTGGTCTCGATCTCCTCCTCGAGCTCGCGGTAGACCGGCGGGGAGGTCATCGACTTGATGCGCATGCGCGACGCGGCCTCGTCGATGAGGTCGATCGCCTTGTCGGGCAGGAAGCGGTCGGAGATGTAGCGGTCGGAGAGGTCGGCCGCCGCGGCGAGCGCCTCGTCGGTGATGTTCACCTTGTGATGCTGCTCGTAGCGGTCGCGCAGGCCCTTGAGGATCTGCTGGGTCTCCTCCGTGGAGGGCTGATCGACCCGGATCTGCTGGAAGCGCCGCTCGAGCGCCGAGTCGCGCTCGAGGTACTTGCGGTACTCGTCGAGCGTGGTCGCGCCCACCGTCTGCAGCTCGCCGCGCGCGAGCGCGGGCTTGAGGATCGAGGCCGCGTCGATCGCGCCCTCGGCCGCACCGGCACCGACGAGGTTGTGGAGCTCGTCGATGAACAGGATGATGTCGCCCCGCTGGGTGATCTCCTTCATCACCTTCTTGAGGCGCTCCTCGAACTCGCCGCGGTACTTCGAGCCGGCGACGAGCGCCGCGAGGTCGAGCGTGTAGATCTGCTTGCCCTTGAGCAGCTCGGGAACGTCGGAGTTCGTGATGCGCTGCGCGAGGCCCTCGACGACCGCGGTCTTGCCCACGCCGGGCTCGCCGATCAGCACCGGGTTGTTCTTTGTGCGGCGCGAGAGGATCTGCATGATCCGCTCGATCTCGGTCTCGCGGCCCACGACAGGGTCGAGCTTGCCCTCGGCGGCGAGCTTCGTGAGGTTGCGCCCGAACTGGTCGAGCAGCTTGGAGGACTTCTTTCCCTCCCCCTGGGCCTGCGCCCCGCCGCCACCGCCCGAGCCGCTGCCCTGGCGCCGGCCACCGGGGCCGGAGAGCATGCGGATGACCTCGTTACGGATCTTCTCCGAGTCCGCGTCGAAGTCGAGCAGGATGCGGGCTGCCACTCCCTCGTTCTCGCGCACGAGCCCGAGCAGGATGTGCTCCGTGCCGATGTAGTTGTGCCCCAGCGAGAGCGCCTCGCGCAGCGCGAGCTCGAGCACCTTCTTGGCGCGCGGCGTGAACGGGATCTGCCCGCTCGTGACCTCCTCGCCCGAGCCGACGATGCGCACGACTTGGGCGCGCACGCGCTCCACGGTGATGTCGAGCGACTCGAGCACGCGCGCCGCGAGCCCTTCCTCCTCGCGCAGCAGGCCGAGCAGGATGTGCTCGGTGCCGATGTAGTTGTGCTTCAGCGTGCGAGCCTCCTCCTGGGCGAGGACAACCACCTGACGGGCTCGCTCTGTGAAACGCTCGAACATGGAGATGCTTCCTTCCTACTGAGGCTGAGGCGTTGCCTCGAGGGGTGTCAGGACGAGGTCGGTCGAGGGAGGTCTGAAGCGGTTCGCAGGGTCACGAAGGACCCCGCCTACTCCGATACTTCGGCCAAAGCGGCCGGATGGATGAGTGGACGGGGTCGGTTGACGGGCATGAGGCAGTCTACCAACGGGTTCCACCGTTACTCGGTGCCCAAACCGGCGACGGCGGCACGCGAATCGCGCAACTTCGGACATGGCGCGCCGGCGGCGCCGGCGCCTCTCGCCTCAGCGCATCGCGGGAAAGAGCACGACCTCGCGAATGGACCGGCGGCCGGTGAGGAGCATGACGAGACGGTCGATCCCGATCCCGATGCCGCCGGTCGGGGGCATCCCGTGCTCGAGCGCGACGACGAAGTCCTCGTCGTAGGGCTGGGCCTCCTCGTCGCCCGCGGCGGCTCCGGCGCGCTGGGCCTCGAAGCGCGCGCGCTGCTCGTCGGGGTCGTTGAGCTCGGTGAACGCGTTGGCGAACTCCATCCCGGCGGCAAAGCACTCGAAGCGCTCGACGAGCCCGGGCTCGGACCGGTGCGCCTTGGCGAACGGCGAGAGCTCCACGGGGTAGTCCATGACGAAGGTCGGCTGCTCGAGGTGGGGCTCGACGAGCTTGGAGAGCAGGTCGTCGACGAGCTGGGGCCACGTGCGCTCGGTGGGCAGCTCGATGCTCCGCTTCTGCATCTCGCGCACGAGCGCGTCGCGCTCGCGGTGCGCGAGCACGTCGATACCCGTCTTCTCGGCGATCGCGTCGCGCAGGGTCACCCGCTTCCACGGCCGGGTGAAGTCGACCGAGCCGGCGTGGCCTACGTCCGTCGCGACCCGCTCGACGAGCTCCTCGAGGCGGTCGGCGACGTCACGGTAGTCGGCGTAGGCTTCATACCACTCGAGCATCGTGAACTCGGGGTTGTGCTTGGGCGAGAGGCCTTCGTTGCGAAAGTCCTTGCCGAGCTCGTAGACGCGCTCGAGGCCGCCGACGATGCAGCGCTTGAGGTAGAGCTCGGTGGCGATGCGCAGGAACAGCGTGCGATCGAGCGCGTTGTGGTGGGTGGTGAACGGCCGCGCCAGCGCTCCTCCGTAGAGCGGTTGGAGCACCGGTGTCTCGACCTCCACGAACCCCTTCTCGTCGAGGAAGCGCCGGACCGCGGCGACGGTGCGCGCGCGCGCGAGGAAGAGCTGGCGCGCCTCGGGGGAGGAGATGAGGTCGAGCTCGCGGTGGCGAAAGCGCGTCTCGAGATCCCGCAGGCCGTGGTGCTTGTCAGGCGGGGGACGCAGCGACTTGGCGAGCAGCGCGTAGGAGTCGACGCGCAGCGTGAGCTCACCGCGGCGCGAGCGCAGGGCGGTGCCGTCGACGCCGATGAGATCGCCGAGATCGAGCGCGAGCAGCCGGCCCATCTCCTCCTCTCCGAGCACGTCGCGCCGAGCTTGGAGCTGGATGCGCCCCGAGCGGTCGACGAGGTCGAGGAACGCCATCTTGCCCTGTCCCCGCCGGGCCGCGAGCCTGCCGGCGACGCGGTAGGAGTCCTCGCTCTCGGCGCCGGGCTCGAGGTCCTCGTGGGCGGCGCCGATCGCCGCGGTGGGCACGACGCCGGGAAAGGCGTGCGGGAAGGGCTCAACGCCGTCGGCGCGCAGCGCCTCGAGCTTGCGCCGGCGGTTGGCCAAGAGCTCCGAGAGCTCCTCGCCGGACTCGGGCACGGCCACGAGCGATGCTCTACGCGACGCCGACGTCGATCTTCGTGACCTTGAGCTTGCGCTCGCCCTTGGGCGTCGGGAAGACGACCTCGTCCCCGCGACGGTGGCCGAGCAGCGCCTTGCCGACCGGCGACTCGTTGGAGAGCTTGCGCTCGGCCGGGTTGGCCTCCGCGGAGCCGACGATCGTGTACTTCGTCGAGGTGCCGGCCTCGTCCTTGACGTGGACGACCGAGCCGACCCGGACCTCGTCCGTGGAGAGCTCGGAGGCGTCGATGACCTGGGCCGAGCGCAGCTTGTCCTCAAGCGAGGCGATCCGCGCCTCGAGCATCGCCTGCTCGTTCTTGGCGTCGTCGTACTCCGCATTCTCGGAGATATCGCCGAACTCGCGTGCCTCCTTGATGCGCTGAGCCACCTCGCGGCGCTTCTCGTTCGAGAGGTGCTCGAGCTCGTGCTTCATCTTCTCTAGCCCCTCCGGGGTGAGGATTACGTCCTTGGGCATGGGCGTTTCCGGTCGAAGGAGAGGGCGGAGCGGCGGGACGTCGGGGCCGCTCCCGGGCCAGCGGGCGCGTGAGTATAGCGGGCGGCCGAGGGCCTCTCTTCAGGCCGCCGCGAGCAGCGCCGGAGCCCGAAGCGCCGCGCGTGCGGCGGCCAGCGTTTCGGTGCGCTGGAGGGTGTCCTGGAGCACTGGGTCGCCGCCGAGGCGCTCGACGTACCAGGGGTAGAACTTGCGCAGGTAGCGGGCGGCTCGCTCGGCGCCGAGGTGGTCCTCTGCGCGCTCCATCACCCACTCGAGCTCGGCGAGGACCTCCTCGGCGCTCGGCTCGCGCGACCAGGTGCCGAGGAGCCGGCCGAAGAGCCAGGGGTTGCCGAGCGAGCCGCGGGCGAGCATGATGGCGGCGGCGCCCGTGCGCGCGAAGGCCTCGCGTGCGGAGTCGGCGTCGCGCAGGCCGCCGGAGATCGTCACGGGCACCGGGAGCTCCTCGACTAGGCCGCGCGCGAGCTCGTAGTCCGGACGTCCCCGGTGCGCTTGGGAGGCGTGGCGGGGATGGAAGGCGAGCCCCGCGACGTCCGCCTCCTCCACCAGCCGGCGCGCGAGGACGACGCCATCGCGCTCCCCCGGCCGCTGGCCGGGACGGAGCTTCACGGTCACCGGCAGGCCGCTCCCGCGGCGCGCTGCCGCGGCCACCGCGACCGCGCGGTCAGGATCGCGCAGCAGCGCCGCGCCCGCGCCGGTCTTGCAGACCTTGGGCACGGGACAGCCCATGTTCAGGTCGATCAGATCGGCGCCCGCCGCGGCCACGCGCTCGGCGGCCGAAGCAATGATGTCGGGGTCCTGCCCGAAGAGCTGAAAGGAGACGGGGTGCTCGTCGGGGTGCACGCGCAGGAGCTCGGTGCATGTGCGCTCGTTGCCGTAGTGCACCGCGTGGCTCGAGACCATCTCCGAAGTGACGAGCCCGGCACCGAAGCGCTTGGCCTGCAGGCGCACGAACCAGTTGCCGATCCCCGCGAGCGGCGCGAGCACGACGCGATTGGCGATCGGGATACCGCCGAGGGTCCACGGGTCGGTGAGCTGGCCGGTCATCTCTGGATGAGGGTAACCCGGCGCGACGCGCGTGGCGCCTTTGAGCGCGAACGTACGGCCACCGCGACTCCAGTGACGGTGCACGGACGTTCGCGCTCGTGCACGCGCGCCCTTCAGGAGTTCCGCGTGTGGATCAGTCGCAGGCCGCTCAGGGTGAGCAGATCGTTCACCTCGTCGATCGAGGTGGTAAAGGGCACGACCACCGAGACCAGGCCGCCCGTGGCGATCGTGCGCGTCCGGGCTCCGAGCTCGGCGCGCAGCCGTCCGACGATGCCGTCGACCTGCCCCGCGTAGCCGTAGACGATGCCCGAGCGGATCGCGTCGAGGGTCGTCTTGCCGATGAGGGAGCGCGGCGGCCCGAGCTCGACCTTGGGGAGCTTGGCGGCGCGCTCGGTCAGCGCGTCCATGGAGATCTCGACGCCGGGAGAGATGATGCCGCCGAGATAGTCCCCCTCCTCCGAGATCGCGTCGTAGGTGATCGCGGTGCCGAAGTCGACGACCACGCACGCGCCACGCGCGCGCTCGTAGGCGGCCACCGCATTGACGAGCCGATCGGCGCCGATCTCGCGCGGATTCTCGTAGCGCAGCGCCATGCCGGTTCTGACGCCCGGACCGACCACGAGCATCTCGTGGCCGAGGTAGCGGCTGCCCACTGCCGCCCACTCGTCGCCGAGCTGGGGAACGGTCGAGGAGACGATCGAGGCGTCGAGGGCGTCGAAGGAGAGGCCGCGGAGCGCGAGCAGGGTCGAGAGCCGGGCCCCGAGCTCGTCCGTGGTCGACTCGCGCCGCGTGGCAAAGCGCCAGTGCTCGACGAGCTCAGCGCCCTCCCAGGTGCCGAAGTGCGTCTGCGTGTTGCCGACGTCGACCGCGAGCAGCACGGCTCTTTTAGCCCGAGAGCTCGGAGACCGGCTTGCCCACGTACGCCGCGCCGGGCACGCCGCCGAGCGCGAGCACGCGCAGCCCCTTCGGTCCGGACACGATCTTGCGCGGCTCCGCCGGCCCGACGCGAACCAGCACGTCGGGACGAAGCTCGATCTCCTCACCGCCGACGCGAAGCCAGCCCGAACCGCCCAGCACCGCGTAGACCTCCTCCTGACCGTCTGCGGCGTGGTCGTGCTCCGGGTAGCGCGAGGCGTCGGGCGGGAAGTCCAGGACCTGGAGGCCGAACGAGCTAACGCCCAGCTCGGCACGCGCCTTCTTGAAGCCGCCGCCGAACGCGGCCTCCATCTCGTCGATGGTCTTGGCGGTGTAGTCGGGCACGCGCGGCACCCTACTCGCCTCTGCCTTCAGCTCGACTCGCGCCACACCTCGACCGAGACCTCCTCCACCGGGAGGGCGATCGGGGGCTCGGGCTTGGACGCCTTGACCCACACGGAGTGGGCGTGGAAGCGCTCGAGCAGCCGGTCGGCGACCGCGGTGCACAGGCGCTCGAGCGTGCGGTAGGAACGCTGCTGGGCTACGAGCGCGACCTCCTGGCAGACCTCGGCGTAGTCCACCGTGTCCTCCACCCGGTCGGTGACCGTCGCGTCGCACTCACCGACATCGAGGCGCAGATCCAGGACGAGGCGCTGGCCGACCTCGCGCTCGGCCTCGCTCGCGCCGTGGTGGGTGTAGAGCGAGAGGCCGCTGACCTCGACGGTCACCTCGGGCTCGGAGCCCGCGTCCTCGTCGTCCAGCTCGGGGTCTAGCTCGTCGAACTCGTCTGGGTCGTGGGGGCCCATGGCGGGCCGACCGTAGCACCCGCCACCGCAAGCGCATCGCGCACGGGGGCGACGTCGTGCACGCGGAAGATCGTGGCCCCGCGCTCCCACGCGAGCGCGCTTCCCGCCGCCGTGGCCACGGCCCTCTCCCCCACCTCACGCCCGGTGATCCGCCCCAGGAAGGCCTTGCGTGAGACACCGATCACCACCGGGCGGCCGAGCTCGGCGATCTCCTCCAAGCGCCGGATTAGCTCGAGGTTGTGCTCCACGGTCTTGCCGAACCCGATCCCCGGGTCGAGGTGGATCCGCTCCTCCGGCACCCCCTCGGCGACCGCGAAGGCCAGGCGCTCCGCGAGGAAGGCCTTGACCTCGGAGACCACGTCGTCGTAGCGGGGGTCGTCCTGCATCGTGCGCGGCTGCCCTTTCATGTGCATGAGGCAGCAGTCGGCGCCGCGCTCGGCGACGAGCGCCGCCATGCCCGCTTCGGCGCGAAACGCCGTCACGTCGTTCACATAGCTCGCACCGGCGTCGAGCGCGGCCCGCGCGACCTCGACCTTGCTCGTGTCCACGGAGACCTGCACGTCTCCCGCAGCCGCCAGTTCCTCGATCACCGGAACGACGCGCGCGCACTCCTCCACCGGGTCGACCGGCTCGGCGCCCGGCCGCGTCGACTCGCCTCCCACGTCGAGGATGTCGGCCCCCTGTGCCGCGAGCTCACGACCGTGGGCCACCGCGGTCTCGCGCGAGAGGAACCGCCCGCCGTCGGAGAAGGAGTCGGGCGTGACGTTGAGGATGCCCATGATGCGCCAGGGCCGCGGCGTCATCGGGCCATCGTAGGGCGCGCGCTCGAGTGCCGCCGGAGAGGCAGGCGCCGGCCCGGGAGGCCGCTACGAGAGGTCCGGCTTGACCGGTGGCGTGCCGCGGAGCTCCGCGGTCCCGCCGGCAAGCCCGGGACGCGGCAACGGCCGCGGCGCCTCGCGGCCGGCGCGGTCGGGCGCCGACGGAAGCGGTAGATCGGGGGGCGGCGGCGCCTCGGCGCCGAAGACGTCTTCCTCGGACTGGCCTTCGAGGAGCGCCCGGAACTGCTCCTTCTCGATCGTCTCGCGCTTGACGAGGATCTCCGATATCGCCTCGAGCTTCGTCCGGTGCTCCGTGAGGATGTCCTTGGCGCCCTGGTGAGCGGTCTCCACGATCCGACGGATCTCGTCGTCGATCTCACGCGCGACGTCGTCGGAGTAGTCGGGCTCGGAGGAGAACTCGCGACCCAGGAACGGCTGACCGTGGTCGTGCCCGAAGACCCGCGGGCCGAGCTTCTCGCTCATTCCGAAGCGCATGACCATCTGCTTGGCGGTCGCGGTGACCTTCTCGAGGTCGTTCGAGGCGCCCGTGGTGATCTCGCCGAAGACGATCTCCTCTGCCGCGCGGCCCCCGAGCGACATCGCCATCGTGTCGCCGAGCTCGGCGCGCGTGGTGAGGAACTTGTCCTCCTGGGGCAGCGAGATCGTGTAGCCGAGCGCCTGCCCGCGCGAGACGACCGAGATCTTGTGGACGGGGTCGGAGTGCTCGAGGTAGTGCCCGACGATCGCGTGGCCCATCTCGTGGTAGGCGGTGATGAGCCGCTCCTTCTCGCTCATGACCCGCGTCTTCTTCTCCGGGCCGGCGATCACCCGCATGATCCCCTCTTCGAGCTCGACCTGGCCGATCTCGCGCTTGCCCGTGCGCGCGGAGAGCAGGGCGGCCTCGTTGACGAGGTTCGACAGGTCGGCGCCGGTGAAGCCGGGGGTCTGGCCGGCGAGGGTGTCGACGTCGATCACCCGGGCGAGCGGCTTGCCGCGCGTGTGGACCTCCAGGATCTTGGCGCGCCCCTTCCGGTCGGGGCGGTCGACGACGATCTGGCGGTCGAAGCGGCCCGGACGGAGCAGGGCGGGATCGAGGATGTCCGGGCGGTTGGTGGCGGCAATGAGGATGATGTTGTCCTTCATCTCGAAGCCGTCCATCTCCACCAGGAGCTGGTTCAGCGTCTGCTCACGCTCGTCGTGCCCGCCGCCGAGGCCCGCGCCGCGGTGGCGCCCGACCGCGTCGATCTCGTCCATGAAGATGATGCAGGGAGAGTTCTGCTTGGCCTGCTCGAACAGATCTCGAACGCGCGAGGCGCCCACGCCGACGAACATCTCGACGAAGTCCGAGCCGGAGATCGAGAAGAACGGCACTCCGGCCTCCCCGGCGACCGCGCGGGCGAGCAGCGTCTTGCCGGTGCCGGGCGGCCCGTAGAGCAGCACGCCCTTGGGGATGCGCGCGCCGAGCGCCTGGAATTTCTTCGGGTTCTCGAGGAACTCCTTGATCTCGTGGAGCTCCTCCACCGCCTCGTCGACCCCCGCCACGTCGCGGAAGGTGATCTTGGGCGAGTCGACCGAAAGGCGCTTGGCGCGGGACTTGCCGAAGGACATGACCTTTGAGCCGCCGCCCTGCACCTGGTTCATGAGGAAGATCCAGAACCCGATGAAGATCACGAACGGGAGCACGTAGGTGAGCAGGGAGAGCCAGCCGTTGCTCTTCTTGCCCTCGACGTCGAAGGGGACGTTGGCCTTCTGGAGCGTGGAGACGAGCTGCGCGCCGTAGGCGTCGGGGTAGCCCACCTCGTACTTCGAGCCGTCGCCGCGCGTGACGTCGACCGTGTTGTCCTTCGTCTTGACGTCGACCCCCTTGACCTGCGGAGGCGAGGCCTGCACCTGGGTCAGGAAGTTCTGGAAGGTCTGCTTTGGAGCATGATCGCTCGGGGAGATGAGCTTCTGCGCAAAGAACGCGAGCACCACCACGATGAGGATGGGAAAGGCAGCGCTCTTGAAAAGCCGGCTCATGGGGATGCTCCCTGCCACACCCCTTTCTGAGGTGGTGCGGCGAAAAGAGCGTGAAGCGTAGCAGCGGGAGGCCCTCCTTCCGGCGAGCGAGCGCGGTCGCCCCTGACGTCTGCGATCCTCCGCGGCCCATGCCGCAGACCGTGCTCGTGGTCGACGACGACGCCCCCGTGCGCCGGATGCTGGCGCGGACGCTCGAGGCCGAGGGCGAGAAGGTCATCGCCGCCGCCGACGGAGGGCAGGCACTTCTCGCCGTCGAGCGCTCGGTCCCCGACGTGGTGGTCCTCGACGTGGCGATGCCGGGACTGGACGGGCTCGCCGTCTGCCGCCGCCTGCGCGCCAAGGGCATCGCGGTCCCGATCCTGCTGCTCACCGCGCGCGATGCCGTCTCCGATCGCGTCGCCGGCCTCGACGCCGGGGCCGACGACTACCTCGTCAAGCCGTTCGCTCCTGAGGAGCTGAGCGCTCGCGTGCGCGCGCTCGGGCGCCGCGGCCAGCCCCTCGGCGAGCGGCTGGCCGTGGGCGAGCTCGCGCTCGATCCCGACACTCGCGCGGCGAGTCGAGGCGGGCGCTCGATCGAGCTCACCGGGCGCGAGGCCGACCTCCTCGCGCTGCTCATGCGCCACCCGCGGGCGGTGATCTCGCGCGAGCAGGCGCTCGCGGAGGTGTGGAGCGGAGAGGGCGGGTTTAACGTCGTCGATCGCTACGTCGGCTACCTGCGGCGCAAGCTCGGGGAGCCGCCGCTCATCCATACCGTGCGCGGGCGCGGTTTCGCGCTGCGGCCGTGAGGCGGTTCCCGAGGCCGCGGACGCTCCGCGCGCGCCTCACCGCCGCGGCCGCCGCGGCCATCCTGCTCGCGATCGGGCTGCTCGGCTTCTCCGTCGCGCTCGTCCTGTCGAGCCAGCTGCGCTCCTCGCTCGACCGGGCGCTGCACGACAGGGCCGTCGAGGTCGCGCGGCTGAGCGCCTCCGCCCCGGCGCTGCTCACCGCTCCGGGCGCGCTCGACGCGCCGCTCGGCGGCCGGCTGCTCGCGGTGGAGGTGGTGGACCGCCAGAACCGGATCCTCGCCCGCTCAGCCGCGCTCGGGGGTCGACTGCTGCCGGGCGGTCCCCTCCTCGACCGCGCGCTGAGAAGCGGAGCGACCGGGTACGTCTCGGCCCGGCTCTCGGGCGAGAAGATCCGGCTCTACGTCGCTCCCGTCGCCGACGCGGGCGGCGCCGCCGGGGGAGGGGCGGTGCTCGTGGCCTCGACGTCCTCGGAGATCGACGGAACGCTGCGCCGCGTGCGCGAGCTCGTCGCGCTCGGGGCGCTCATCGCCGCCCTGCTCGGAGCGCTCGGGGCCGCCATGCTCACGCGCCGTGGCCTGCGACCGCTCGGGCGCCTCTCCGCCGGCGCGCGCGCGATCGAGGAGACCGGCGACGCGAGCCGGCGCCTGCCGCCTGCCGCGTCCGAGGACGAGGTCGGAGAGCTCACGGGCACCCTCAATGGGATGCTCGCCGCGCTCGAGCGCGCGCGCCAGACCGAGCGGCGCTTCCTGGCCGACGCCTCGCACGAGCTGCGCACGCCGCTCACCTCCGTGCGCGGAAACGCCGCCTTCGTCGCGCGCCACGGCCCCGATCCCGAGGCCCTCGCCGACCTCGAAGCCGACGCCGCGCGCCTCGCCGCGCTGCTCGACGACCTCCTCGCCCTCGAGCGCGAGGAGGTCGCGCCCGAGCCGGTCGAGGAGGTGCTCCTCGCGGAGCTCGTCGCCGCCGCCGCTCGCGCCGAGGACGTCGAGGCCGAGCTCCGCGAGCCCTCGCCGCTCGTCGTTCGGGGGGAGCGCGGCGCGCTCGAGCGGGCACTCGCCAACCTCGTGGAGAACGCGCGCGTGCACGGGCCGAGGGGAGGAGAGATCCGCGTCGAGCTCGCGGCGCAGGACGACGAAGCGCTCCTCTCCGTGACCGACAGGGGACCGGGTATCCCGGCCGAGCGCGTCGAGGCCGCCTTCGGGCGCTTCTGGCGCGGACCCGAGGCGAGCGGCCGGCCCGGCTCGGGTCTCGGGCTGGCCATCGTGCGCGCGACGGCCGAGCGCCACGGGGGAGCGGTGGAGATCGAGGGGGCGCGCGTGACGCTGCGCCTCCCGCTTCTCAAGCAGCTCTCAAGGTCATCGCCTACCGTGGACGCCGACCCCCAGCGAAGGACCCCGATCCCATGAGCCTCTTCCGCCGCCTGCCCACCTCCCGCCTGCTCGCGCTGGGCGTCTTCGTGGTCCTCCTTCTCGGCGGGGGAGCGGCGATCGCCGCCGCCGCGCTGAGCGGAAGTGGTTCCGTGCCCGCGCCCAAGGCGCTCGCCCCGGCGATCCACGACGCGCTGGCCGCCAAGCCGGTGCAGGGAATCACCGCGCGCGTGACGTTCACCAACCACCTCGTCGACTCCGCCAGCCTGCAGGGCGCCGGCAACCCGCTGCTCTCGGGGGCCACCGGCCGCCTGTGGCTCGCCCCGGGAGGCCGCGCGCGCCTCGAGCTCCAATCCGAGAGCGGCGATGCCCAGCTCGTGAGCGACGGGAAGCGGTTCTTCGCCTTCGACGCCTCCTCCAACACGGCCTACCGCGGCGAGCTGCCGCGCTCACGTCGCTCCGGGCGCTCCGGCCACGAGCAAGAGCGCGTGCCGACCGTCGCCCAGCTCGAGCGTGGGCTCACCCGGCTCATGCGCCGGGTCTCCGTGCTCGGCCCGACGCCCGAGTCGAGCGCCGGTCAGCCCGCCTACCGCGTGCGCCTCTCTCCGCGCCACGACGGCGGACTGCTCGGTGCCGCCGAGCTCTCCTGGGACGCAGTGCACGGGGTGCCACTGCGCGCGGCGATCTACGCCGCCGGGAGCTCCACTCCGGTCCTCGAGCTCAAGGCCACGGAGATCTCCTACGGGCCCGTGCCGTCCTCCACCTTCACGGCCAGCCCGCCCGCGGGCGCGAAGCTCGTGCAGCTCAGCGCGAAGAGCCCGCACGGTGCCGGTTCAAACGAGGCCGGCGGCAATCGGCATGGCCGTCGCAGCCACCGCGACCGGGGCGCGCAGAGCCTGAGCGCGGTCTCGCGAGCCCTCCCCTTCCGCCTCGCGGCGCCCGACCGGCTCGTAGGACTGCCCCGCCGCGCCGTCCGCCTCCTCGACTGGAACCGGCATCCGGGCGCGCTCGTCTTCTACGGTCGCGGGCTCGGCGGGATCGCCGTGATCGAGCGCGCGGCGGGACCGGCCGAACCGGCTCCCCCCGCCCGCCGCGGTCGCGAGCGCGGCGGACAACTCGACCTGCCGAAGGTCTCGATCAACGGCGCGACCGGCACCGAGCTCGCCACGGCGCTCGGCGCCGTCGTGCGCTTCGAGCGTGGCGGGATCTCCTACACGGTGCTCGGCTCCGTGCCCGCGGCCGCCGCCGAGGCGGCCGCGCGCGGCCTGTAGGAGCGCGGGCTTCGGTGGACCATCCCGTCGAGGCTCGCGGCCTCGTCAAGCGCTACGGCGACATCGTCGCCGTCGACCACGTCGACCTGACGGTCCGGGCGGGTGACGTCTATGGGTACCTGGGACCGAACGGGGCGGGCAAGACGACCTCGCTGCGGATGCTGCTCGGGCTCATCCGACCCACGGAGGGAACGGCGCGCCTCTTTGGCCGCGATCCCCTCCTCGAGGGCGCCCGCGCCCTCGACGGCGTGGGCGGATTCGTGGAGGCCCCGCGCTTCTACCCCTACCTGAACGGCCGCAAGAACCTCGAGCTCTGCGCCGCCTACGACGGCGGGGGCGCGGCCGAGCGGATCGACGAGGTGCTCGACGTGGTGGCGCTGCGCGACCGCGCCAAGGACAAGGTCGGCGGCTACTCCCACGGAATGCGCCAGCGCCTGGGCATCGCCGGCGCGCTGCTGCGCGATCCCCGGTTGCTCCTGCTCGACGAGCCGGCCACCGGGCTTGACCCCGCCGGCATGCGCGACATGCGCGCCCTCATCCGCCGCCTCGCCGACGGAGGGATGACCGTGCTGCTCTCGAGCCACCTGCTCGCCGAGGTCGAGGAGCTCTGCGACCGCGTGGCGATCGTGCGCTCGGGCCGGGTCGCCTACGAGGGAAGCCTCGACGAGCTCCAGCGCACCGCCTCCACGAGCTTCCTGCTGCGCACGAGCGACGACGAGCGCGCGCTGGGGGTGTGCGCGGAGCGCTCCGGCCTCGGCGAGGTGCGCCGGGAGGCCGCGGGCATCCGCTTCAGCGCCGGGGAGGAGGCCACGGGCGAGCTGTCGATCGCCCTGGTCGAGGCCGGGCTGGCCATCTACGCCCTCGCGCCCGAGCGCGCGACGCTCGAGGACCTCTTCTTCCGCCTCACCGAGGGCGAGGACGCCGGCGGCGCCGAGGCGGGGCCGCGCGCCGGCGCTGCGCCCGAGCGCGTGGGTGAGCCCGCGTGAGGCGTCCGGGAGCGTTGACGGTCTACCGCTGGGAGCTGCGAAAGCTCCGCTCCCAGAAGCGCACCTACCTCGGCCTCGGCGTCGCGATCGCGATGCCGCTGCTCTTCGTGCTCGCCCTCGCCCTGCAGAACGGCCAGCCCCAGGAGGTGGCCTTCGGCCGCTACGTGCGCGAGTCCGGGCTCGCGATCCCACTCGTCCTGCTCATCTTCGGCTCGGTGTGGCTCTTCCCGCTCGTGACCGCGCTCGTGGCGGGCGACATCATCGCCTCCGAGGACCACAACGGCACCCTGAAGACGATCCTCACGCGCTCGCTGCACCGCGGGCAGGTCTTTGCGGGCAAGGCGCTGGCGGCGGCCACCTACGCGGCGCTCGCCCTCGCGGTGATGGGCGCGGTGGCGATCGTCGCCGGCTCGCTCAAGTCGGGCTTTCACCCGCTGACCACGCTGTCGGGCACGACGGTCTCCGCACCGCGCGCGCTCGCTCTCGTCGCCGCGAGCCTCGCGGTCTACCTCCTGCCCATGCTCGCGATCGCCTGCATCGGGCTGCTGCTCTCGAGCGTCACGCGCAACTCGGCCGCTGCGGTGGTCGGCACGCTGCTGATCGCGCTGCTCCTCCAGCTTCTCGGCATCCTGCCGGGGCTCGGAGGGCTGAAGCCCTACCTCCTGCCCACGCAGTTCCAGGCGTGGCAGGGCTTCCTGCGCATCCCGATCGACTGGGCGCCGGTCGTTCGCGCGGCGTGGGTGAGCGCGGCCTACGCGCTGCCCTGCCTCGCCGGGGCCTACCTCGTGTTCCTCCGCCGCGACGTCGCCGGCGGCTGATCAGCGGTCGGGACCCAGGCCGTCCTCGAGATTCAGCGCGGCCACGAACGGGAGGTTGCGATAGCGCTCGTCGTGATCGAGCCCGTAGCCGATCGCGAAGCGGTCGGGGATCTCGAAGCCCACATAGCGGACGGGAAGGTCGACCCGGCGCCGGCTCGGCTTGGCCAGCAGCGCGCACACCTCGAGCGAGGCGGGATCGCGCGATTGCAGGTTGCGCAGGAGGTACTGCAGCGTGAGGCCCGAGTCGACGATGTCCTCGACGATGAGGACTTCGCGCCCGGCGATGACGGCGTCGAGGTCCTTGATGATGCGCACCACGCCCGAGGACTTCGTCGCCGAGCCGTAGGAGGCCACCGCCATGAAGTCGACCTCGCAGGGGACCTCGAGCTGGCGCATGAGGTCAGAGAGGAAGAAGACCGCACCCTTCAGCACGCCGATCAGAAGGAGCTCACGGCCCGCGTAGTCGCGGGAAATCTCGCCCCCGAGCTCGCGCACGCGGTGCTGCAGATCGTCGGCCTGGACGAGGATCTCGCCGATCGCTAGGTCGCGCATCGCGTGCCGCAGTCTACGAGCCGACGTGGCGCGTGAACCGCAGGATCCCCCGCTCGACCACCGCCCGCACGCCTTCGCCGAGGTCGAGCGCGGCGCGCCCGGTGGAGCGCAGCGCCAGGATCTCCTCCGTCCGGCGCCTCGCGCGCGGAGCGAGGCGCCCGGCGGCGGCGTCGGCCAGCCGCTGGACCACGAGCCGCTGCAACGCCGGCGGGGCGAGGCGCAGCCGCTCGAGCGCGATCTCCTCCACGCCCCCGAGCAGCTCGTCGACGAGCCCGTCGAGCACCTCGGCCTCGTCGCGCAGGAGCTCGGCGGTGCGCACCACGTTGGCCTCGGCGGCGGGATGTACGGCGGCGAGCGCGGGCAGCAGTCCGTTACGCACGCGCCCGCGCGCGTAGAGCGCCGAGTCGTTGGTCTCGTCCTCACGCCACTCGAGTCCGCGCGCACGGCAGTACTCCGTGATCCGCGCCCGCGTGTAGCGAAGGAGCGGGCGCACGAGGCGGCCGTCGCGCTCGGGCATGCCGAGGAGCGCGCGCCGCCCGGGGGAGGAGGCGAGGCGGTAGAGGACGGTCTCGGCCTGATCGCTTGCGGTGTGGCCGGTCGCGATCCGCGCATCCCCCAGGCGCTCGGCGAGCCGCCCGGCGGCGGCGTAGCGCACGTCGCGTGCCCACCCTTGTCGGTTCCCAGAGCCGGGCAGCCGCTCGGCGCGGACCACCTCGAGCGGCACCTCGACGCGCGCGGCAAGGCGCGCGCACAGCGCCTCGTCCTCCCCCGCCGCCGCGCGCAGCCCGTAGTTGACATGAAGGGCGCGCACCTTCTGCGCACCGGCGATCCGGACGGAGAGGTCGAGCAGGCAGACGGAGTCGCGGCCGCCCGAGACCATCACGATCACCGGCTCGCCCGTGCCGAGCAGCTCCCGGCCGCGGATCTCCTCGACCAACCCGGGCCTCAGTCCTCCGCGACGCGCGCGAGGAACAGCTCGGTGGGATGGGAGAACCCCTTGAGCTTGACCTCGGCGATCGGCTCGAACTCGAGGTGCGAACCCGCGCCCTCGACCACGGGACGCGTGACCAACACCTCTCCGCCGGCCGAGCGGGCGGCCACCCGGGCGGCCAGGTTCACCTCCCGCCCGTAGTAGTCGCCGTCGCGGTAAAGGACCTCGCCGTAGTGGACGCCGACGCGGGGCAGCGGGCGCTCGGCGGCGACCAGCGCCTGGAAGCCGACGGCCCAGTCGGTGAGCCCCGCGCAGTCCGAGGAGACGATCATCACCTCGTCGCCGATCGTCTTGATGATCCGGGCGTCGTCGGGCAGCGTGTTCTCGACTGCCTCCACGAAGCGCTCGACCGCGTTCATCGCCTCCTCCTCGCCCTCCGTCTCGGTGAGCTTGGTGTAGCCGGCGAGGTCAGCGAAGGCTATGGCCACGCGCAGGCGGCCGAGGTCGAGCCGGCCTCCCTCGAGGTCCTCCTCCATGTGCCCGATGACGTCCTGCTCGACGAAGTGCGAGAGGAACTTGTGGTGCACGTGGCTGAGGATCGGCAGGGCGAGCGGCAGCAGGTCGCGCGCGAGGCCCTCCATCTCCTCGGCCATCTCGAGCGCAGGCACGCCGTCGCGGATGAGCGGCTCGTGCACGTAGAGGTGAAAGAGGCGCACCTCGGCGTCGGCGATCTGCGCGGCGGCCTGCCCGTAGACCCGCATGAGCTGCAGGAAGGCGACGAGCGGGAAGCCGGCGGAGAGGACGGTGGAGATGTAGCGCAGGAGCTCGACGTCGTCCTCGGAGATCCGCACGCGAGCCGAGGCGGCCAGCCCGAGCGAGGCGAAGATGCGCTGCACGAGCGCCGGCTCGAGCTCGCTGCGCGCAGCGGCCTCCTCGAGGGTGAGGCTCTCCGCACCGGCCGGGAAGAGATCCTCGATGTACCCGAAGGCCAGGCGCCCGGACTCTCCCGCCGCGCGGATCTCCCGCAAACCGTGGCCGCGCTCGCGCAGCCGCGCGACGAGCCGCGCGTGGGCGGCGGCGGGGGCGGTCCAACGACCTTCGTATGGGGGGATCAGCCCGCCGCTAGCCCACCGACGCAGCGTGTCTGGAGTGACGCCCGCGCGGCGTGCGACCTCCGCCAGGGTGAGCTCAGCCCCCGGGTCGTTCATGCCCGACCTCGGTGCTCGCGCTAGAGCCGAAGGTGGGGATAGTCCGACTCGACCAGCTCGCGGTAGAGGCCGAACACCGGCTTGGTCACCGGCATGAGCGCGAGCGCCGCCTTGACGTCACCGCCGGTCTTGATCCGGCGCCGGGCGATGGCCATGGGGACGTTCTCCTTGCCCTGGAAGTACTTGTTGGCGGTCTCGGAGGACATCGCCATCTTCACCTTGGGCTTCCACTCGACGTCGTCCGTCCACTCCCAGGCGAGGTTCACGCCCTCGTCGGGGCGGCCGGCGCGGACGTTGAGCACAAGGTCGACGTCGTCGAACTCGAAGCGCTGCGGGACGTCGGCGTCACGCAGCTTGGGGCCCATCTCCTCGTCCTCGCTCATCAGCGTGAACACCTGGTCCATCACCTCACGAAACTCCTGCGCCGATCGAAATGCGGCCACGCTGGGCCTCCTCTCTGGCTGCGCGGACGGGCTGCCGGGGAGCAGCCGCGCCGTGCGAAGGGCGAGATGGGCACTCTAGGGCTCCGTGGCCGCGCCCGCATGCGCGAGACGCACCGGGCGGCCGCTCCCTATCCTCGCCGCCGCGTGGCAGGCCAGACCGTTCACATCAGGCCCACCGCGGGGCTCGCCGAGCGCGTGCTGCTGCCGGGCGACCCCGGACGCGCCCTCTTCATCGCCCAGCGCGTGCTCGACGCTCCGAGGATGTTCAACCACCACCGGGGCCTATGGGGCTACACGGGCGCCGCTCCCGACGGCCTGCCGCTGAGCGTGCAGAGCACGGGGATGGGTGGGCCGAGCGCGGCGATTGTCGTGGAGGAGCTCATCCGCCTCGGCGCCCGGCGCCTCGTGCGGGTCGGGACGGCGGGCGCGCTGGCCCACGGGCTCGAGCTCGGAGAGCTCGTGGTCGCGCGGGAGGCGCTCGCGCTCGACGGAGCCAGCCGCGCCCTCGGGGCAGGCGGGCGAGTCGCCGCGGACACCGCGCTGAGCGATGCCCTGCTCGACGCCACCGGGCCGGCAACGGCGCGTGCGGGAGCGGTCGCCTCCGTCGATCTCTTCTACGACCCCGATCCGCAAGCCGGCCAGAGGTGGCGCGACGGGGGGGCGATCGCGGTGGAGATGGAGAGCGCCGTGCTCTTTCGCCTCGGCGCCCTTCGCGGCGTGCAGACGGCGAGCGTGCTCGCCGTCTCCAACGTGGTGGCGCCCGGCGCGGCCCCTCAGAGGATCGCCGAGGAAGACCTCGAATCCGCGGCCGAGCGCATGAGCAGCCTTGCCGCCCGGGCGCTGAGCTGAGACGAGCGGCCGGCCCGCCGCGCTTAGGTGGTCTTGGCCTTGGAGGGCTTGGAGGCGCCGCTCGAGCTCGAGGATCGCGCGCTGCGACGCGCCGGCGCGGCCTTCCCCTTCGCGCTGCCCTTGCCCACCTTCTCGACCCTCTTGTCGATCGCGTCGAGCTTCGACTCGACCTTCTCGAGCTGGGCGCCCGAACGGTCGAGCTTCGACCCGATCCGCTCGAGGTCCGCCTCCATGGCGAGCAGGCGGTTCGCGACCGCGGAGCTCGATCCCAGCGACTCGACGCGATCGTCGACCCGGTCGAGCGCCTCCTCGATGCCCTCGAGGCGCTGAGAGACCGATCGCAAGCGGCGCGTCAAGCGCTCCAGGTCGGCGGCCGAGGGCAGGTTGAGCGCGCCCATAGCCACCTCCTGCGCCTGGACTGCCTTCTCCCGCGCCTCGAACGCGCGGGTGAGCGCGCCGGAGACGAGCGGGTTCTCGAGCAGCTCCTGGGCGACGCGCCCGAGCGCCTCCTCGCCCTGCCGGGTCAGCCGGTTGCGCAGGCCGTCTTCTTCCTCCATCATCCCACTGCCTTTCGGTTGCTCCCGGAGAGCCCGGGCGGCGGACTGTACCGGACCCCATCCGATCGCTCAGGCAAGGAAGACACTAAGGCTGGACGTTAGCCTTAGGCATGCTTCCTCCGGCCTCCCAGACAGCCAGATCGGACCGGCCGCGAGTCCTTGAAGCGGTTCGCGGCGCCGCCGAGGTCGCCGACTGCAAGTCGCATGCCGCCGCGACGGTTCCTCGTTGCAAAGCCCGTCCGCAGTCAGTAGCTTGCGACTTTGCCGCCGCGTGCGGTCGGCCCTACGTATCGTGAACATCCCCGCATATGCCGGGGAGGAGCTTTAAATTGAGTCGTCCGACGTGGAGGAAGTTGATCGTCTTGCTGGTCTGCTGCGGCGCGGTCGTGGCGGGACTTGCGCTGGCCGTCGGGCCCGCCTCTGCTGAGAACCACCTCTACCGCGTAACCCTCCTGGGCGGCCAGACGACGGTGGTCACAGCGCCCGCCGGCCAGCTACCGAGCTTCGGTATCGATCTCGGCCCGGTGCCGACGCCGACGGTGCCACAGCCGACGGTCCCGCGGCTGCCGGGCTCTCCTCCTCCGCCGTCGAGCACACCGAGCCCTCCTTCGTCCAAGCCGGCGCCGGCCAAGCCCCAGCCCGGCAAGCCCCGGCCCTCCAAGCCCCGGCCGAGCAAGCCTCGCCCGCATCCGCATGCCGCCCCCAAGCACGGCGGTGGAGCGGCGCCGAAGGCTCATGCCGCGCCTAAGTCCAAGCCGCGGCCACCGGCGCGTCCCAAGGGCCCCACCGGCGCGGGCGGCGTGCCGACCCCGCTGAACCCCACCTTCTCGCTGGCGACGCCCGGTCCGGCTCCGATGGGAGTGCCGAACTTCTTCATCGACCAGTTCCGGATCCCGCCCTTCCTGCTTCCCATCTACCAGGCCGCGGGCATCCAGTACAACATCCCGTGGCAGGTGCTGGCCGGCATCAACGAGATCGAGACGGACTACGGACGCAACCTGTCAGTCTCCACCGCCGGAGCCGTAGGCTGGATGCAGTTCCTCCCCTCTACGTTCAAGCAGTACGGGGTGGACGCGAACGGCGACGGACGCAAGGATCCGTACAACCCGGCCGACGCGATCTTCTCCGCGGCCCGCTACCTCAAGGCCGCCGGGGGCGACAAGGACATCCGCAAGGGCATCTTCGCGTACAACCACGCGGACTGGTACGTGCAGTCCGTACTCCTGCGCGCGAAGCTGATCGGCGGACTGCCGGCCGACCTGATCGGGTCGCTCACCGGCCTCACGCAGGGCCACTTCCCCGTCGCGGCCACCGCCCGCTACGCCGACGACCTGTCCGCCAAGCTGGCCACTCGCCGCGTCAAGGGCTCGAACGCCGCGGTGCCGGTCGACTCGAGCGCGCGTCGGCGCACCATCGACATCTTCGCCGCGCGCAAGGCGCCGGTGATCGCCGTGCAGGATGGGCGCATCGTGAAGATGGGAACCTCGAAGCGCCTCGGGCGCTACGTGCTGCTCCAGGACGCGTACGGCAACACCTACACCTACGGGCACCTCGGCTCGGTCTCGCGCCTCTACCCGGTGCTCAAGGAGAAGAAGGTCTCCGCCAAGGAAGTCGCCCGCGAGCTGAGCCTGCCCAAGCGCGACAAGGCGCCCGCCAAGCCCGCGACAGCCGGTCGCCAGCCGGCGCGGCCTCACGCGCCCGCACCCCGCGGCTCGCGCGTGCGGTCCGTGAGCCCGCGTCCCGCGCCGGCGCCTCCCGCGCACAAGGAGCGGCTGTTCGCCAACCCCACCCGACCGGCCGCCTACCGCGCGGGCGGCGACCGTCAGGTCTCCCTCTCCCCATCGGTCTCGTCCTTCAAGAACTACTTCACCCAGGCGATCGGCCTGAACCGCTCCGACGTGGTGCTCAAGCCGCTCAAGCCCGGCTCGCAGGTCATCGCGGGCACAATCCTGGGCCGCATCGGCCAAACGGTGCCCAAGACCGCCCCGCACATCGCCTTCGAGGTACGTCCCGCCGGACGCGGCGCGCCGCGCGTCGATCCCAAGCCGATCCTCGACGGCTGGAAGCTGCTCGAGTCGACCGCGATCTACCGCGCAGCGGGCAAGAACCCGTTCTTCGGCCCCGACGCGCGCAACCCCTCGATCGGCCAGATCCTCCTCATGAGCAAGGAGGCCCTCCAGCAGCGGGTGCTCGCCGATCCCAAGATCGACATCTACGCGTGCGGTCGCCGCGACATCGAGGCGGGCACCGTCGACCGGCGCGTGCTGGCCACGCTCGAGTTCCTCGTCGCCGACGGTCTTAAGCCGAGCGTCTCCTCGCTGCGGTGCGGTCACTCGTTCCTCGCCAAGTCCGGCAACGTCTCCGAGCACTCCAGCGGCGACGCGGTCGACCTGGCCAAGGTCAACGGGATCCCGATCGCGGGCCATCAGGGCCCGGGATCGATCACCGAGCTGACGATTCGCCGGCTGCTCACGCTGCAGGGCACCCAGAAGCCGCACCAGATCATCTCGCTGATGAAGTTCCCGGGCACCGACAACACGCTCGCCCTCCCCGATCACTACGACCACATCCACATCGGGTTCCACCCTCTGTTCGGGGAGAACACCCGGCTCGGGCGCCAGCTCAGCGCGATCCTCAAGCCGGGCCAGTGGCTGAAGCTCATCGATCGCCTCAACGGGATCCCCAACCCCAAGGTGAGCGTCAAGCCGTCCCGCTTCTCCATCCCGTGAAACCGAGCCGGCACGACTGAGCCCGACGCGAAGGCGCCCGCCGCCGGCAAGCGGCTCTTCGCGTTCACGCAGTTCGAGTTCCCGTGGATGCTCGGGCCGCCAGACGGGCGGTACGTGGTCCGCGACCGCGGGGGCGAGGAGGCGCGCGCCGTGCTCGTGCTCGCCACCCTGGGGGCGCGAGAGCGCCGGGGAATGAGGCGACGTCGGGGGCGCCGCGCCGAGCCCGAGCCCGACCCCACGCCCGTTGCCACCGCGCGGGCCACGGTGGTGGACGCCGCCGCCCCGCTCGCCGGCGAGCAGGCCGGTCGCGAGTGGCTGAAGCGCGCGGGAGAGCCCGAGGCCGTCGCGGCGATCGCCACCGTAAACCAGGCGATCGGCGCACACCGCCTCGCGAGCGCCGACCCCTACGTGCGCGAGGTCAGCCGGGAGCGCGCGCTCGTGATCCGGGTCGGCTACGGAGCGGGCGAGCAGGTGGCCGACGGACGCTGGAGCGAGGCGCGCGAGCTGCCGCCGGCCGGCGCGCGCCGACGCCCCCGCACGGCGGTGCTCCGACCCCAGGAGCGTCTCGCCGCGATGCTGGGAGGCCGCGACGAGGCGCTCGCGTGCGAGGAGCTCATCCTGCGCGCCCGGCTTGATGTGAACGCTGGTCGCGCGCCCGAGGCCGCCCTTCAGCTCTCCGCCGCGCTCGCGGCCGCCGTGGTCGAGCTCGGTCGCGACGGGCGGGGCGAGGGGATGGCCGGGCGGGTGAGCGAGCTCCGAGAGCGGCGCGAGGCCGTGGACGATGCCGCGCGCGCCGCGCTCGCGCACTCCGAGCCCCTGCCCGAGGCGGCGCAACGAGCGGTCTCCGAGACGCTCGCGCGCCTCGAGGCCGCGCTGCGCGCGCGTGCCGCCTCGAGCGGCATATGAGCGGGCGAGCGAGGCCCCGCCGGCGCTAGAGCGCCGCGAGGAGGCCGTTCAGCTCGTCGACGACATCCCCGTCGAGCTTCGCCGCCGCCCGGTCGTCGAGCGGCGTAGGGCCGCGGGTGACGATCGCCACCTTCCCTCCCGCCTGCAGGGTGATCAGCGGGAGCTGGGCGACGGGGTAGACCTCGAGGGAGGAGCCGATGCAGAGCATGAGCTCGGCCTCGCGGGCGAGCTCGCCCGCCCGTTCGAGCGCCGCGGCGGGCAGGTACTCGCCGAAGAGCACGACGTCGGGCTTGAGCGGCTCGCCGCAGTCACAGCGCGGCACGCCGGCGGCGTCCGCCGCCTGTCGCGCGCGGACCTCCTCGAGCGGTTGAACCTCCCCGCACGCGGGGCAGGAGGAGGAGCGAATTGAGCCGTGGACCTCCACGAGCTCCCGAGTGCCCGCCGCCGCGTGCAGGCCGTCGATGTTCTGCGTGATGACCGCGGTCAGCACGCCGCGGCGCTCGAGCTCGGCGAGCGCGTCGTGGGCGCCGTTGGGCCGCTTGTCGCGCAGGGACTGAAAGCGCTCGCCGTAGAAGCGCCAGAAGCGCTCGGGCTCGCGGCGGAAGACCTCGATGTGGGCGACCGCCATCGGATCGACGTTCTCCCACAACCCCGTACCCGGGGAGCGGAAGTCGGGGATCCCGGAGGGCACCGAGATCCCCGCGCCGGTGAGCGCGACGACCGACTCCGCCGAGCGGACGAGCTCCGCGAGGCGCTCGCTCACTTCCCCTGGAAGTGAGGCTTGCGCTTCTGCACGAAGGCCCCGATCCCCTCCTTGGCGTCCTCGGAGGCGAAGGCGGTGGCAAAGCCGTCCTTTTCCCGGGCGATCCCCTCGTCGAGGTCGCCCTGGGCCGAGACGCGCTTGATCTGTCCGATCGCGACCGGCGCCTGCTCGGCGAGCTTGCGCCCCCAGGCCATGGCGGTGTCGAAGAGCTCGTGGTCGGCCACGACGCGGTTGACGAGGCCGTGCTCGTAGGCCTCCTCGGCCGAGATGGGATCGCCGGTCAGGTTCATCTCGAGCGCCTTGCCCTCCCCCACCAGCCGCGCCAGCCGCTGCGTGCCGCCGAAGCCGGGGATGATCCCCAGGCTCACCTCGGGCTGTCCGAACTGCGCCGAGTAGGCCGCGATGCGCACGTCGCAGCCCATCGCGAGCTCGCAACCGCCGCCGAAGGCGAGCGCGTTGATGGCCGCGATCGTCACCGTCGAGGAGCGCTCCCACGAGCGCAGGAGCGCGTGGGTCTGGTCGAGGAGCTCCCGGCCCGCGGCCGGATCCATCTTCGTGAACGCCTTGATGTCGGCGCCCGCACAGAAGAGCATGGGGTTGGCCGAGGCGAGCACCATCGCGCGCACCTCCTCGCGTCTCTCGACCTCGTTCCACACCTTCTGCAGGCCCTCGATCACCTCGGGCGATATGGAGTTCGCGGGCGGGCGGTCGAGCCACGCGATCGCCACCCGATCGCGCGTCTCGAGCTTCACGGGGCCCTCGTCCCACCCGGCGTCGGGCCGCGCGTAGGGGAAGAAGCCCTGGCCGCTCTTCTGGCCCAGGCGCCCCTGGGCCACGAGGCGGCGCAGGATGAGCGGCGGCTCGTAGTACTCATCCCAGTCCGTGGCCGCGCGCTCGAGCTTCTCCAGGACCTCGTCGAGGCCTTCCGCGTCGGCGCGCGCGAACGGCGGAGGGATGATCCCCGCGCCGGCCATCATGCCCAGGTCGATGTCCTTGGCGGCGGCGACGCCCTCCTCGAGGACGAGGCAGGACTCGACGAGCGCCTTGAGAAGGAAGCGGTCGACGACCTCCTTGACGTCCGTTCCCCGCTCACTTGCCGTGCTCATAGAAGCCCTTTCCGGTCTTGGCGCCGAGGTTGCCCTGCTCGACGAGCTCCTTCATCCCCCGGTGCAGGGGGAAGCGCTCGCCGTAGGACTCGTTGAGGTGCTGGCCCACGTGGGCGACGGTGTCGAGGCCGAGCAGGTCGACGAGGAAGAACGGCCCCATCGGCGCGGCCTTGGCCTCCGACATCGCCTTGTCGATCTCCTCGATCGGCGCCCCCGTCTCCTCCTGGAAGCGGAACACCTCGCCAAAGGCCGAGTTGAGGATCCGGTTGACCACGAACCCGGGCACCTCGCCACAGCGGATCGGCATCTTCTTGATCGTCTGCGCGAAGCCCGCCGCCGCCTGCGCGGTCTCCGCCGAGGTCTCCTCACCCTCGATCACCTCGATCAGGCGCATCATCGAAGCGGGGTAGAAGAAGTGGAAGCCGACGACCTGGTCGGGCCGACTCGTGGCCTCCGCCATCTCCGAGATGGACAGCGAGGAGGTGTTCGAGGAGAGAATCGCGTGGCCCGGCGTGACCTCGTCGAGCTCGGCGAAGACGCTGTGCTTGAGCTCCATCCTCTCGGGCACCGCCTCGATGACGAAGTCGACGTCGCCGAAGCCCTGGTACTCCGTGGTCCCGGAGATCAGCGCGAGCTTCGCGTCCATGTCCTCCTGGGTCATCTTCTCCTTGTCCACGCGCCCCTGCCACAGGGAGCGGGCCTTCTCGAGGCCGGCGTCGACGAACTCCTGCCTGACGTCCTTGAGCAGCACGGGAATGTCGACCGAGGCGATGGAGTAGGCGATTTCGCCGCCCATCGTGCCGGCGCCGACCACCGCGGCCTTGAACACGAACATATGAGGCGTACCGTCCTTGATCTCGTGCTTCGTTGGCGGCTTGACGAAGCGCCGAAGGCTACAAGAGCTCCTCTGCCGCGGCGCTCAGCTCGCTTCCGAGCCGCACGAGCGTGCGCCGCAGCGAGTCGGCGATCGCCCGGCGGATGAAGAGCACGTCGGTCAGCTTGCGCAGCGGTCCACCGCTCTTGAGCGAATAGGACAGCGAGAGCGCCACCTCGACGCCGTCCTCGAGCGCGGTGAAGCTCACCTCCTGCGTGCCGGTGAGCTGCTCGTCCTCGACCTCGGCGGTGTGCCCCTCGCGCGGGGAGTAGCGCACGGAGCGCTCGCGCACGCGTCCGCGCCCGTCGAGGAGGGAGTCCCACACCACCTGGGCACCCGGCGCGGGCCACTCGCCCTCGCGCGCCACGACGTGCGCGAAGCCGTCGACGAAGCTCCGCCAGCGGTCGAGGTCGTACCAGACGGCCTCCGCGGCGGCGACGGTGCCGGGAAGGTCGAGGGCGACGCGCGCGCGGGCCATCAGGTGCTCGGCTCGGCGAGCTCGGAGCGGATCGCCTCGATCGATCCGGCGATCCGGTCGAGTCGTGCCTCGAGCTCGCCCGCGAGCCGGTCGCGCTCGCGCCGGCCGGCGGGGGTGATCCGGTAGAAGCGCCGGGTGCGCCGCTCGGGGTGCTCCCACGCGCCGGCGATCAGCCCGCGGGACTCGAGCGTGCGCAGCATGGGGTACATGGTGTTCGGGTTGACGCGCAGCGCCCCGTTCGTGAGGGCGCTGATGCGGTCCCTGAGCTGGTTGCCGTAGCAGGGGCCGCGGCCGACGTAGAGCAGCACGAGGAGCGGCAGCAGCCCTCCGCGGCGCAGGTCGCCGATGAGCGGGTCGGTGGCGCTCGCGCCCGGGGAGGGATGCCGGGCGCGTGTCGCGGGCGGAGGGGTGGCGGTCTGGCGGTCGTGGGCGCTCGAGGGGGACACCCGCGGGAGTATCCGCTACCCGCAGGGCCGCGCGCGGCGGCGCGCGACGCCCCGGCGGCCGTCGTGCAGCAGCGCTCGGACCCTCAGAAGCGCGGTGTGGTGGACGCGGAGCTCGGCGGGGAGGTCCGGGGTGGCGCGCGCTCGAGTCATCCGGCGGCCGGCGTCGGCTTACGCGGGCGCGCCGCAAGGACCAGGAGCGGCTTCGCGGTCGCGGGCGCGCGGGGACACCCGCGACATCGTCCCGTCTGCCGCGGCGGCAGGAGCCAAGGCCCCGAACCGGACCAACGCGGGGTAGTGGGACGGGCGATAGAGCGCCCGCCCCGCTACCCACATCTACTTCCGGTGCGTGTCGTGCGCCCGCACGACGGTGCCTCGCGGCAGTCGCAGGACGACCGCGTGCTGCCCGGGCTTGACGTCGGCCAGCTTGGCCTGGCGCCCGTCGTCGCGCACTCGGGCGCTAGCCGGGATGGTCAGGGTCACCGTCTGATACGTGGCGCGTCGCGTGCCCTCGCGCAGCGTGAGACGGTCGCCGCTGACCGACGTGACGAACCCCCGATCGATCGTCGCGCGGGCAAAGCCGCCCTTTCCGTCGGGCACGACCGCATCGGCGTGAACCGCGCGACGCAGCGCTCCCGCGCCGTGGTGGCGGCCGTGATGCTTCTGGTGGGCGCCCTTGCCGGCGGCGGCGTTTGCCTGCCCGCCGCTGCCGTTGTCGGCCGAGGCGCTGCCGAGCACTCCGGCGCCGGCGCCCACGCAGGCGCAGGCACCCGCTACGGCGGCAGCCTTGGCGAGACGGGGATGACTCATGTCTGTTCTCCTTTGGGGGGAAGGTAAGGCCGCCGGCGGCGACCCGACGACGATGATGGCGACGGCGCCCAAGCGCGCCCTCAGGATCAGGTCAGGTGCGTGTAAGGACGCGGCGATCCCGCGGAGGCTCGACGTACGATGGGTGGCGATGACAGCGACCGTGCTTCTGGTCGAGGACGAGCCGAGCATCGGGATGCTCGTCCGGCGCTACCTCGAGCGCGACGGCTTTCGCGTGATCTGGGTGCGAGCGGGCGAGGATGCCCTGGTCGAGCTCGAGCGCCACGCGATATCGCTCATGGTGCTCGACATCGGCCTCCCCGGCATGGACGGGTTCGCGGTGAGCCGCCGGGCGGGCGGAAGGGTTCCCACCATCATGCTCACCGCTCGCGACGGGGAGGCCGACCGCGTCGCCGGCCTCGAGGGAGGCGCCGATGACTACGTCACCAAGCCGTTCTCGCCCCGTGAGCTCACCGCCCGCGTGAAGGCCGTCCTGCGCCGCAACGAGGCGACCCTCCCCGCCGATGACGAGGTCTCGCTCGGGCCGCTCATCCTCTCCCGCGGTCGGCGCGAGGTCTGGATCGACGGGCGCGAGATCGAGCTCACTCAGCGCGAGTTCGACCTACTCCTCCACCTGCTCGAGCGCCGTGGCGCGGTCGTCTCGCGCGACGAGCTGCTCGAACGGGTGTGGGGATTCCTCTCGCCCGGCGAGACGCGGACCGTGGAGGTGCACGTCGCTCAGCTCCGGAAGAAGCTCGGACGGCCGGAGCTGATCCGGACCGTCCGCGGCATCGGCTACAAGGCGGCCGGTTGAGATCGCTGCGGGCACGTCTGTTCCTCTACCTGGGGTTGGCGGTGCTGACCTCGACCGTGCTCACCGTGGCCCTCGCCGGACTGCTCGTGCGCCGGCACGTCGACGACCAGCGGCTCGCGACCCTCGAGCGGCAGGCCGACGCCGTGGTGGCCACCGGGGGCCCTCCCGGCCCTCGCGGCGGCAGCAGGGTCTTCCTGGTCAGGGCCGGCGGCGCATCGGGCCCCCGCGTTCGCCCTCTCCGCGGCCCGGCGCGGGAGCGCGTGCTCGCCGCCCTCCCGGAGGCGAGCAGCACCAGCGGCGGAGCGAGCGTCGCCCATCGCCGGCTGCTGTATGCCGCACGCCCGATCGCCGGAGGACGACTCGTGCTCGTCCGCCCGGCTCAACTCGGGCCTGGCGACCTGCGACCGCTCGGATGGACCCTCGTGCCGGCCGGCCTCGCCGGGGCTCTCCTCGCCGGGTTGCTAGCTCTCCTCCTCGCGCGGCGGCTCACCCGCCCCCTGGCCGAGGTTTCGGAGGCCGCGGCAAGGCTGGCGGCCGGCGAAAGGCATGTCGCCGTCCCGGTGCGGGGGCGGGACGAGCTGAGCCGCCTCGCACGGACGTTCAACGATATGTCCGACGAGCTCGGTCGCGCCCGCGAGGCCGAGCGCACGTTCCTGCTCTCGGTGAGCCACGAGCTCAAGACCCCGCTCACGGCGATCCGCGGATACGCCGAGGGCCTCGAGGAGGGCGCCGTCGAGGCCGGGGAGGCCGGGCGGACGATCCGCGCCGAGTCCGCCCGCCTCGAGCGCCTCGTAGCCGATCTCCTCGACCTTGCCCGCCTCGATCGCCGTGAGTTCTCGATCGCGGTCAGTCCGGTCGATCTCGGTGCCCTCGCCGCCGAGGTCGGACGTCGCCATGCCGCCCGCTCCCGCGCGTTCGGCATCACCCTGACGGTGAAGGCCCCCGAGACCGCGTGGGTGAGCGGCGACCACGATCGAGTGCTCCAGATCGCTTCGAACCTCGTCGAGAACGCCTTGCGCGCGACGCCCCCAGACGGCCGGGTGACGATCGAGGTCGCACCCGGGACGCTGACCGTGTGCGATACCGGGCCGGGGCTGGCCGCCGGCGACCTGCCCCGCGCCTTCGATCGCTTCTATCTTCACGAGAAGCTCGCGCGCGGTCGCCAGGAGGGCTCAGGCCTCGGGCTCGCCGTGGTCGCCGAACTCGCCACCGCGATGGGCGGCTCGACGAGCGTGGAGAGCGAGCCCGGCCGCGGCGCCCGGTTCAGCGTCCGCCTGCCCGAGGTCAGTGTCAGCTCACTCGCCGGACGGTAGGGCCGACCGACCGGCGCCCTGCGCCGCTTTCAGACGGCGAGGGGACGCAGGTCGCGCTCGGGCTCGATGCCCCACCGGCGCCCAAGGGCTTCGAGCCCGGGCGTGAGCGCCCAGCGGTCGGGCCGCTCCTCTCCCTCGAAGTCGGGCGCGGCGCCCTTGAGCGCCATGCTGCCGGTGTTGTCGCCGATCGCCCGGAGCTCGGCGAGCTCAGCGTCGCTCAGCACCGACGCGGCGGGCAGGCGCGCGAGCTCCGCGCGCTTGGCCTCGATCGGCTTGGCGTCCGGGCCCGGTTCCTGGATCAGCGTGGGCGCCACGCAGCGCACGGCGGAGTGCGCGAGGTTCCACTGGGCCGCGAGTTGGAGGAGCGTGAGCCCGTGGCGCTCGGCGATGGGGCGCATGCGCTCGAGCCGCTGCGCGCCCGCCTCGACCCACCCGGTGGGTCGGAAGGTGCGGTGGTCACCCGGCGCGAACTCGTGCCCGGGCCTCACGTCGTCGTGAAAGAGCCCGCCGTAGTCGACCACCCGGGTGATGACCTCGATTCCGGCGGCCTCGGCGGCGGGAAGGACGAGCTCGCCGGGCCAGGGCTCGAGCGGGTTGAGGATCACCATCGCCCAGTCGATCGAGGCGCCGAAGCGCTCGAAGCAGGCCAGGAGGTCGAGCGTGAAGCCGTTCGCCGGTCCGGGCGCCACGCCGAGCAGGCGCGTGAGCCCGGCGGCGCGCACGGCCTCGAGCGCCTCCCACACCGCGGGGCTCGTGTAGCCGATGCGGTCGGGGTTGTGGAGGAGCAGGAGGTCGAAGGAGTCGACGCCGCAGCGCTCGAGCGAGCGCTCCGTGGCCATCCGGACGTAGTCCGCGAAGCCTTCCTCGCCGCGCAGGGCAGGGTCGGTGAAGCGCGGAAAGCCGCGCGCCCCGGCGCGCTCGCCGGCGTAGAAGTCGTGGCCGATCGCGCCGATGAGGCAGAAGTCATCGCGCTCGAGCCCGCTCAGCGCGCGGCCGATGAGGCGATCGCCTTCGCCCTGCCCGTAGGTGTCGGCGGTGAGCACGGTCGAGATGGCGTCGTCGGGGCGCAGGAGCGCGAGGAGCCGGTCGTCGTCGAGCGCCTCGCCGAAGTGCATGAAGCGCCCGCCGCTCCAGGAGCCGAGGGCGACTTGGCCGGGGTCGGGCATGGGCAGACACTGTAGGACCGAACGTCCATCCACCGTCACGCGGCTGACGGTGCACGGACGTTCGACGACCGCGGGCCGACGGCAAGGCCGGCGGCCCGCGGTGCACGATGTCCGCGAAGAGAAAGATGAAGCCCTGTGTCCTCGATGGGATTACGGGGCTTCAGCAAACGTGCGCGGGTCTGCCGGTCCCCTTCGAGTCTCCTCTTCGGCGGGGACGAAGCTTCGGCGGTCGACCGGAGGGACCGCGCGGTGGCGGCCCCTCCGGGACGGGCGCGAGGGAAGCGGCTACGCGGTCGCCGCCGCGGGCTCCTCGGCGCGGCGCGGCAGCAGCGTCTCGCGGGCGATGACGAGGCGCTGGATCTGCGCGGTGCCCTCGTAGAGCTGCATGATCTTCGCGTCGCGCATGAGCTTCTCGACGGGGTACTCCTTGATGAAGCCGTAGCCGCCGTAGACCTGCACGGCGTCCGTGGCGATCTTCATCGCCGCGTCGGCGGCGAAGCGCTTGGCGTGCGAGGACTGGATCGTGTTGCGCTTGCCCTGGTCGAGCAGCACGGCCGACTGCCAGGTGAGCAGGCGGCTGGCCTCCACGTCGGTGGCCATGTCGGCGATTATGAACTGGATCGCCTGGTGCATCGCGATCGGCACGCCGAACTGCACGCGCTCCTTGGAGTACTCCGTGGCGAACTCAAACGCCGCCCGGGCGATCCCGGTGGCCATCGCCGCCACGCCGGGGCGCGTGCGGTCGAGGGTCATCATCGCGACCTTGAAGCCCTTGTTCTCCTCGCCGACGAGGTGGCTGGCCGGGATCTCCACGTCGTTGAAGGAGATCGTCGCGGTGTTCGACGCCCGCTGGCCCATCTTGTCTTCCTTCTTGTCCACCACGACGCCCGCCTCGCGCGGGACGACGAAGCAGGAGATCCCGCGGTGGCCGGCCTCCTTGTCGGTCTTGGCGTAGACCGTGTACCAGTTGGCGTAGCCGCCGTTGGTGATGAAGCACTTCGAGCCGTTGATGACGTACTTGTCGCCCTTCTTCACGGCCGTCGTGCGCATCCCGGAGACGTCGGAGCCCGCGTCGGGCTCGGTCAGGCAGAAGGAGGCCAGCAGCGGAGCCTCGGTGAGGCGCCCAAGGTAGTCCTTCTTGATCTCCTCCGAGCCGGCGAGCATCACCGGAGCGGTGGCCAGCCCGTTGCAGCCCACCGAGGTCTGGATCCCCGAGCAGCCCCAGGAGAGCTCCTCCTCGATCAGGCAGCCGTCGAGGTAGCCGACGCCCGGACCCCCGTACTCCTCGGGGATGTGGGTGTTCATGAGCCCCACCTCCCACGCCTTCTCGATGATGTCCTGCGGCCAGGTGCCCTCCTTGTCGTATTCCCAGGCGACGGGACGGATTTCCTTCTCGGCGAAGTCGTGCGCGAGCTCGCGCAGGTTCTTCTGCTCGTCGGTGAGCGTGAAATCGACCACGGTTTCGTTTGACTCCTGAGTCGGGCGCGGGGCAAACGGCCCGAACGCGCGTCAATAGATTGACTAGTCAGTCAATGGGCTTGCACAGGGTACCGGAGCACTTCGACGTACACAACGAACGTATGTGCGGGCGCAGTTCTGCCGGGCGCCCGAAGGCCTTCAGCGCCCGAGCACGACGAGCAATGCGACGATCGACCCGATGAGCACGAGGAGGGTCACGGCGGCGAGCGGCAGCTGCTCGGGCCAGAGCATCGGCCGATTGGGGGCGAACGTCTTGCGGCGCAGCCGGCTCCACCGAGGCAGGCGCATGGGCACACTGTAGGTGTGCAGGACGCCTTTGGGGTCGTGATCTTCGTGGTGATGGGAGTCGCCGTGGTGGTCGCCGTGCTCTCGCTGGCCGGTCGCAGCAAGCTCTACGACCAGATCGGCCGCGGCGGGCTGAACGACGACCGCGAAGCCGCGCCGCGTGACCCTGCCCCGAGCTCGGGCGCGGGCGTGCGCGAGCGCGACGAGGAGGTCCGCCAGATGCTGCAGGCGCAGAACGAGCGTCGCGCGCGCCGCGGGCAGCCGGCGCTCGACGTGGACGAGGAGCTTCGCCGCCTCACCCGGCCCTCCGTCGACGCCGGGCTGCGAGCGGAGATCCGCGAGCTCGTGATCGCCCGCAACGAGCGGCGGGAGCGGCGCGGACAGCCACCGCTCGACGTCGAGGCCGAGGTCGAGCGGCAGATCGCGGACGTCTCCGAGCTCTGACCACCGCCGGCGAGCGATCATCTAGGCTCCTCGAGCGATGGCCGATCCCCGCATATTCGAGCTCGAGGAGCTCGTCAACCGCCCCGGCACGTACTTCAACCCCCAGACCGAGGTGGTGGTCGTCGTCGACGACTCGCCGGACGTCGACGCCGAGATCTTCAACATGGAGGACTTCGAAGGCGCGGATTGGGTGTTGATCTCCGACGAGTCCCCGGTTGACGAGCACGCGCGCGACGAGCTGATCGAGCGCTTCCAGGTCCGCTACCACCCGGGCGGCGCGAACGCGATCACCGACGACGGCGACGAGCACGAAGACGAGCTCGAGGCCGACGACCAGGAGGTCGGGCGGGAGTAGCGGCTCGGCCGGCGCCGCGCGTCAGGCGACGCGCAGCTTCTGCCCGGGGAAGAGCAGGTTCGCGTCCCGCGTGCCGATGTGGCGCGAGTTGACCGACCAGAGCCTTCTGACCTCTTGCTCGACGCGAGCGTCGGAGGCCGAGCGACCAAGTCGCTGCCGGGCGATGCTCCACAGCGACTCTCCGCGGCGGACCGTCACCGTTCCCGCGCTCCTCCCGCCGCCGTCGCCCGAAGCGCGCGCGGGCGAGCGCGAGGCACGGGAGCGCGAAGCGGGTCCGCGCGCGCGTCGCGGGGCCGTGGCCGGCGAGGCGCCGTCGCGAAGCGTCACGATGCGCGTGCGCTGACCGTCGGTTCCGATCACGATCCCGGTGGCCGCCTCGCCCGTCACGAGGCGCAACCCGTCGCGGAACACGACGCGGCTCGAGCGGCCCGGCGGGGTCGCGGCCACGGAGTGCGTGCCGGGAGGCACGACGAGGTAAGGCGTAGCCTGGCGGAACCGGACGCCCGGCGCCACGATCCGCCCGTCGAGGCGAAGGTCGGGAGTGCCGAGCCCGGGCGCGGCATGGATGAGCCGCAGCCGTGCCTTTCCGGGCGCCCCGGCCTGGTCGGGAAAGGCGATGAGCTCCGCGCCGGACTTACGGGCGAGCGCGACGACGGTGTACGAGCCGTCACGGAGCACAGCGCGTCCGGCGTCGAGCACCCGGTTGCTGGCGGTGCCCACGAGGCGCCACGAGATCGGCCCGCTCGGCACGCCGCGGTAGGAGGTGGCCTCACCGAAGTGCGCTCGGCCCACCGAGGAGCCGCCGCCGCGTGCGCTGCTGATCTGCAGCTCCGCTTCTCCGGCGCCCGGGACCGCGTGCACGAAGCGAACGACGACGCGGGCGAGGGCCTGGGCCGGCCACACCGCGACGACGACCGCGGAGGCAAAGGGGATCACAATGGTGCGGGCGCGCATCGTTCCTGACAGTATGGCGCAGAAGCCCCTGCACATGCGGCGGTCAAGTTCCCGAAATCATGTCGATCCCCACCCGCCGCCTGATCGCCGCCACTTCGGCGCTCGACCCCGCCAGCCGAGCAATGCTCAACCTGTGGCTGCACCGCGGCCTCAGCGACGCGCAGATCGCCGAGTTCATCGGAACGACCCCCGTGGGCGTGGCCGCTCGGCGCGAGGCGCTCGTGAGCACGCTCGCGACCGAACTCGAGGCCTCGCCGCAGGAGGTGCAGGAGAGCGTGGATCAGCTCGCCGCCTCCCGCGAGGACCCGCCGGCATCCGAGCCCGCGGCGGAGTCCGCCCCCGGCCCGCCGGAGCAGCCCGCACCCGCCGAGGAGCCTCCGGAGTCGGGAGCGACCGTGGCGCCAACAGGGCCAGCGGCGGTCGCCGAGAAGGAGAAGGCCGCCGAGCCCGAGCCCGAGCAGCCAGGCGAGGAGAGCCCGACGGCGCCCCCCGGCGCCCCGCCGGCCTCTCCTGGGGCGAGCGAGAGCTTCCCCGAAGCGACCGCGGGGCGGCGCCGTCCCTCCCGGACCGTCGCGCTCATCGTCGTGCTCGCGCTCCTCGCGCTCCTCCTTCTGATCAGCGTCCTGCTCGCCGGCTCGAGCAAGTCGACTTCCGCGCCGAAGTCCGTCCCGTCCTCGCGCGGGGCCCCCTCGGCCGGGACGGCGCGCCCACCGCAGGCCGCGGCCCCGCGCCCGACGCCGCCCCGGGTTGTGCACCTGCGCCCCCTAGGGCGCGCTGCGGCGAGCGCGGAGGGCCTCGTGACCCTCATTCGCTCCACCGGGGGCGTCACGCGACTGCGCCTCACGGTGCAGCACCTTCGCCCTCCTCCCCGCCGCGCCGTGTACGGCGTCTGGCTCTACAACTCCGTGCTCGACGCCGCGCCGCTCGCGATCCTCCGGCCGGCGGGACGACCCATCAACGTGCGCCTCCCCCCCAGGTTCGCTCGCTACCGCTTCGTCGACGTGTCCGTGCAGCCCATCGGCAGCTACTACCACTCGGGCCAGAGCGTCCTGCGCGCACCGTTGAGCTGAGCGCCCCGGCCGCCGCACCGCCCCGGCCCGTCCTGCGCTAGCCTGAGCGCCCCGGCCGCCGGCCGGACCACTCTCATGGCCCTCGACCGACAGAGCATTGAGCGCCGGGACTTCCCGATCTCGCGCCGCGGGTACGAGCCCGACGCGGTAGATGCGCACCTCGAGACCCTGGCCGACGGCGTCGAGGCGATCCGCGCGAGCGCCCGCCGCCGCTCCGAGCGGCTCGCCGCCGCGGCCAGCGAGCAGGTGCGCTCGATCGTCGAGGCCGCCGAGAGCAGCGCCTACGAGCTTCAGCGCCGAGCCGAGAGCGAGGCGCGCGACGCGCGACGCGAGGCCCGGCTCGACGCCGACCGCACCCACCGGCAGTCACGCGAGCAAGCGAGGGAGCTCGTCGCCCACGTCGAGGCGGCGAGCTCACGGCTGCTCGGTCAACTCGACGAGGTCGAGCGCGAGCAGAGCGCCCTCGTCGACTCCCTGCGTTCGGGTGGCCGGCGCCTGCGCTCCGAGCTCGAGACGCTCGAGCGCGCGCTCGCCGAGGAGGAGCGTCCGACTCCGGCGCGTGCGGACGTCTCCGCCCCGGCTCGAGTGCCTTTCCAGGAGGAGCCGCCGCCCACGTTCGCCGCGCCCGACCCCGTCCTCGACGAACCGCGCCACGACGCCCCCTCGGTCTTCACCGAGCCACCCGCCGCGCCCGAGCCGGAGTACGAGGAACCTCCGATGGAGCACGCGGTCGAAGACTACGTGCCCGCGCCCGAGCCGGAACCCGCCGCTCCCGTGCCGCCGCCGGCCGGTCCCGAGCCTCAGGTGGCCCCGTCCTCCGAGCCGCCGGCGGAGGCCGACGGCGAGAGCGAGCGACTCATCGCGCTCAACATGGTGCTCAACGGGTCACCCCGCGAGGAGACCGAGCGCTACCTCAACGAGAACTTCGGGCACGCCGACCGCGGGGCGATGCTGCAAGACCTCTACGCGAGCCTCGGCAGCTGACTCACGCGAAGGCGAAGGCGAGCGCGAGCACCGCGTAGGTCGCAAGCAGCAGCACTCCCTCGAACCAGGTCGATTCGCCCTCGTTCGTGACGCCGTTGGCGATCAGGATCGCCAGCAGCAGGGCGCCGAGCTCGAACCCGTTGAGGACGAGCGGCATCGGATGCGGACCGATGACGAACGAGGCGAGGACCAGGACCGGCACGACGAACAGCGCGATCTGAGCGCTCGAGCCGATCGCGATCCCGACGGAGAGGTCCATCTTGTCCTTGCGCGCAACGAGGACGGCCACCCAGTGCTCGGCGGCGTTGCCGACGACCGCGACGACGATCGCGCCGATGAAGAACTCCGTCAACCCGGCCGAGCGCGCCGCGCCGGAGATCGAGTGCACGAGGATCTCGGACATTCCCGCCACCGCGACCCCCGCCAGCGCGAGCAGCCCCACCGAGCGGCGCACGCTCCACGGCTTGCGGACGACCGCCTCCTCCTCGTTCTCCTCGCTCGGGGGATTGAAGAGCTCGCGATGGGTGAGGAGCGAGAAGGCAAGACCGGCGAGGTAGGTGAGCGCAAGCAGAACCGCCAGAGCGAAGGAGAGGCGCTCGACCGCGGGATCGAAGCGCACCGCCTCGGCTCCCGGGGAGGGGAGCGAGCCACCCTTCGACAGCACGTAGATGGCGGGCAGCGTGAAGGCCATGGCCGCGACCAGGAGCATCGAGGACTGCGAGGAGGCGGCGGTGCGGTTGAAGCGCTGAGCCCGCCGCCCGATGCCCCCGACCGCCATGGCGGCGCCGAGCACGAGCAGGATGTTGCCGAGGATCGAGCCGACCAGCGAGGCCTTGACGACCTCGTAGAGGCCGGCGTTCAGCGCGACCAGGGCGATGATGAGCTCGGGTGCGTTGCCGAAGGTGACGTTGAGCAGACCGCCGATCCCGGGGCCCGAGCGCTCGGCGAGCTCCTCCGTGGCCCGACCCATGAGCGCCGCGGTCGGCACGACGCCGAGCGCGGAGCACGCGAAGATCACCGTGTCGGGCGCGTGCGCGAGGTCGGCGGCGATCGCGGCGGGGATGAACGGCGTGAGGCCATACGGCCACCCGGCGCCGAGCAGAAAGGAGCGGATGCGGCCGAGCACTCGACGGCGACGCCGCGCTAGAGGACGGGCTCGCGGCCGGCGGCCACGCAGCCGCCGGAGTCTGCCTGGCTGCGCGGCACTACTTGCCGCCCAGCAGGGCGACGCAGCGCTGGCGCTTGGCCGCGTCGCTGCCCGCCGCCTGGATGCACTGTGAATAGCGCTGGACGTTGGGCGGAGCCCCGCCGGGGGTGCCTCCTCCGCCGGCGCCCGGCGCGCTCGGGGTGCTCCCGCCGCTGCCTCCGCCGCCCAGCGAGCCGCCCAGACCGCCGAGCGAGCCGCTCAGGTCGCTGAACGGGCGCGGGTTGGCGGGCGCGGTGACGGTCTGCGGCTGGTTCAGGTCGGCGAGCTCGAACGAAAGCGAGGCGTCCGCCCCGCTCGCGCCGAGCTGACCGCCCGGAGGCTGCACGTGCAGGTTGACGACAAAGCGGCGAATGGTCTTGTCGTCCTTGCCCGTGAAGACGTCGACGGTCGGATTCTTGACCGCGGCCAGGATCTTGCTCTTCTGCGCGGGTGAGATCTGCGGGAGCTGGCCCGTGTTCGGTAGCCCGAGCTGGCCGGCCCGTCCGAAGACCTTCGCGAGGTCGTCGACCAGCGCGCCGGCGTCGACGCCCGCGGTGATGTGGGTGGTCGAGGCGCCGGCCACGTCCTCGTCGCCGACCACCTTGGGGTCGCGCAGCCACTTGATCGGATCGACGCCGAGGCGCGAGAAGATCGTCTTCTGCGAAGGCGTCGAGGAGTTGGTGCCCTGCGCATAGCGCTGCTTGAACTGGGCGAAGCGGTCGTCGGGCACGGCGAAGTCCGCGCCCATGAAGTTCAGGAACGCCTTGTCCCCCGTGGAGGAGACGCCGGCGTTGATCGTCTGCCCGCGGGCCACGACCGAGAAGGTGAGCTGGAACTTCGGGACCTGCCCCTTGCCCTGGCGCTGGAAGGGCCCGGTCATGTGGATCGAGGCCGGGGTCTGGCCTCCCTTCAGCGCGGCATCGAAGGTGAGCTTGCCGCTGTCGGCCTTGTGCGTTCCGCCGAAGGTCTGACGCAGGAGAGCCTGCGCGTCCTCCTTCTGGCCGCAGGCGCCCACGGCGAGCCCGAGCAGGCTCGCGGCAAGCAGGGCGAGAAGCGGACGGAGGAGGCGATGGAGCACGAGGGCGACTTCCTTTGGACGCGCGGATCGGCCGTGCGAGCGTACCATCCGTCTCGTGCCCCGGATCGTGCTCGGCGCGGTGCTCCTCGCCGCGCTCCTTCCCGCCTCCGCGGCCGCCGCGCCCGTGGTCGTGCTCGACGGCTCCCACGTCGAGCGCCGCAACGATCGCTTCCTCCCACGCGCGGAGCTCCCGCCGGTGCACTTCGCGGCGCCGCGGGCCGCGGCGGCCTCGGCGACGGCCACCCAACGGGCACCGGGGCGAGCGCCGCGCACGCCGCTCGGAGAGCTCAAGCGCCTCCTCCGGCTGGGCGCGATCTCCTCCGCGCGCTACGCCGCCGCCCGCGCCGCCTACGGCTCGGCGCTCTCACTCGCGTCCCGGCTGCACGGCACCCGTCGCGCCGAGCTCGGCGGCGTCATCCTTGCCTTGCGTCAGATCGCCGCGAGCGGCCGGCTCACCGCCTCGCGGGTGGGCCCGGTGCTCCGGATCCTCGAAGGCAACCGCCGCTGGTGGGCCTCCGGCCCGCTGCTCGCTCGCGGCGAGCGCGTCGAGTTCGCCGGCAGCGCCCTGGTCTGGGAGCACTACCCGGGCCGCGGCATCCAGCCGCAGATGCTCGCCTCCTTCGGCAAGGCCAACGCGCTCTGGCAGGCGCGCAAGGACGCGGCTCTGCGCTCGCTGCTCGACGAGCTCGTGCCGCTCGCCGCTCGCCGCGCCGGGGGGCTCGCGTGGGAGCAGTACTTCACCTTCGACGGCGGTGCGCCGCCGTGGGCGAGCTCGATCACGCAAGGAACCGCGGTGCAGGCCCTCGCGCGCGGCTCCGGCCGCCTCGGGGAGCCGAGCTATGGGGCCGCGGCCCGCGCCGGGCTCGCGCTCTTCGCCACCGCTCCCCCGGCCGGGGTGCAGGTGCGCACGCGCGCCGGAAGCCACTACCTCATCTACTCCTTCGCGCCGCGGGTGAGGGTGCTGAACGCCTTCATCCAGGCGCTGGTGGGGCTCTTCGACGTCTCCCGGATCGATCCGGGCAGCCGGGCGGGCGCGCTGTTCGCGGCCGGAGATCGGGAAGCGCAGCGCGAGGTGCCCAGCTACGACACGGGAAATTGGTCGCTCTATCAGCCCGGCGTGATCTCGAGCCTCTCCTACCACGTGCTTCTGCGCGACTTCCTGGCCAACCTGTGCGCTCGCACCGGCACTCGGGTCTACTGCGCCACCGCCGAGCGCTTCACGGGATACCTCGCGCACCCGCAGGCGAGCTCCGAGCGCGCGCCCGCGCGTCGCCGATGACCCCGCGGACGATCCTCTACACGGGCAAGGGCGGCGTCGGGAAGACCTCGGTGGCGGCGTGCACCGCGCTCCGCTGCGCGGCCGCAGGCGAGCGCACGCTCATCCTCTCCACCGACCCGGCCCACTCGCTCTCGGAGTCGCTCGAGGCCGAGCTCGGGCCGGCGCCCACCGCGGTCGCCAAGAACCTGTGGGGCCAGGAGGTGCAGGCCCAGGCCGAAATGGAGCGCCACTGGTCGGCGGTCCAGGGCTGGCTCGGCGAGCTGCTCATGGAGCACGGCGTGGACCGGGTCTCGGCCGAGGAGCTCACCGTTCCTCCCGGGATGGACGAGCTCTTCTCCCTCCTCCAGCTTAAGAGCCTGCACGAGCGGGACGACTGGGACGTGATCGTCGTCGACTGCGCCCCGACCGGCGAGACCCTGCGCCTGCTCTCCTTCCCCGACGTCGCGCGCTGGTGGCTCGAGAAGGTCTTCCCGTGGGAGAAGGAGATCCTCGCCGCCGCCAGACCGCTCGCGCGCTCGCTCTTCGACATGCCGGTCCCGAGCGAGGCGGTGTTCGCCGACGTCCGGCGGCTCTCGGAGAACCTCATCGCGATGCACGCGATCCTCCGCGACCGCGCCCGAGTGAGCGTCAGGCTCGTAATGAACCCCGACAAGATGGTCATCCATGAGGCGATGCGCACCTACACCTACCTGAACCTCTACGGCTACCTCACCGACGCCGTCGTGGTCAACCGCGTCTTCCCGGAGAAGGTCGGGGAGTACTTCGGCGCGTGGCGCGCGGTGCAAGAGGAGCACCTCGCGCTGGTCTCCTCCGCCTTCGCGCCGGTGCCGGTGCTCTGCGCCCCCTTCTTCGAGCAGGAGGTGGTGGGCCCGGAGATGCTCGAGCGCCTCGCCGCGGCCATCTTCGAGAGCGCAGACCCGGGCGCCGTGCTGCACGAGTCGCTCGCGCAGGAGCTGACGATCGGGGAGAAGGGCGCCGAACTCCGCCTCGAGCTGCCCTTCGCGCGCAAGTCCGACATCTCGCTGAAGAAGATCGGCTCCGAGGTCGTCGTCAGGGTCGACGGCCAGAAGCGGACGATCATGCTTCCTCCCGCGCTCGCCTCTTTCGAGCCGGGCGAGGCGTCGTTCGCCGAGGGCACGCTGCGGGTGAGCTTTCACGGCGCCGAGCACGAAGCGGAGGCGCGCGCGTGAGCCCGCCGGCGGACGATCCCCTAGAAGAGCTGCGCGAGCGGCTCGAGCGCACGCAGGAGGCCGCCCAGCGATTGGCGCGCGAGGCCGCGGGCGCCGCCGCCCGCGCGTCGGCCCCGCCGCCGCGGCCTCCCGAGGCCGGCTGGCAGGCGCCGGCATCTCACGAGGGCGCGGAGGGCGCGAGCGCTGATCTCCACGGCCTGCTCACGCTGGCCGAGGTCGTCCGTGGGCTCGTTCCGCGTGAGCTCCAGCTCCAGCTCGTCGTGGTGGTGCGTGAGCTACTGCTCGCGCTGCGGGCGCTGATCGACTGGTACCTCGCGCGGATGGAGGCTCGGCGCACCGAGCCCGTCGAGGTGCAGGACATACCGATCCTCTGAGAAGCGGCTCGGCCCGCCGAGGAGCGACCGGCGCTCGCCTATCATCGGTCGAGTGCCCGCGCGCACGTGGATCCTCACCGGCTCGCCGGAGAACTACGCGGCCACGCGCGAGCGCGGGTTCTCGGTGATCGGCCTCAAGGAGCGCAACCGCGCCCGCGCCGAGCAGATCGAGCCCGGCGACCGGATCGTCTTCTACCTGACTCGCGTGAAGCGCTTCGCCGCCCGGGTCCTGGTGAGCGGTGAGCTCTACGAGGACCGCTCGCCGGTGTGGCCCGGTAAGCCGGGCAAGGTAGACCCCTACCCGTGGCGCTTCGCGACAGAGCCGGAGATCGTGCTCGACGATGAGGACTGGGTGGCGGCCGAGGAGCTCACCGGCGAGCTCGAGCACGTCGCCAAATGGCCGCCCGAGCACTGGACGCTTGCCTTCCAGGGACAGATCCGGGCCGTCTCCGACCGTGACGCCGGCACGCTCGAGGACCGGATGGGCGCCGACGCGCGCGCCCGAGCCGGGGCATGAGCGGCGCCCGCGCGGGGGCGAGCCGGCTCGCGCGCGCCTGGCGGGCGCTGCCACCCGAGCAACGCCTGGCCGCGGCGGCGGCGCTCACTCTGATCGCGACCATGATCCTGCCGTGGTACAGCTCGACGAAGTACTTTCCGGGCCCGTCGAAGGTCCTCACCGCGCACGAACCCCACTCCGCCCTCAGCGTGTTCACCTTCGTGGAGGCCGCCGTGCTGCTCACGAGCCTCGCCGTCCTCGCGCTGCTCTTCGCGCGCGCCGAGCGCCGCGCCTTCCACCTCCCGGGGGGCGACGGGACCGTGGTGACGGTGGCGGGAGGCTGGGCGCTCCTGCTCGTGGCGTGGCGGTTATTCGACAAGCCGGGCTTCGGCCCCAACACCACGGTCGGTCTGGCCTGGGGGATCCTCGGCCCGCTGCTGAGCGCCGCCGCGCTCGCCTACGCGGGCACGCGCATCCGCGGCGCGCACCGCCCCGAGCCGCCGATCACCGTGCGCTCGCCATCGGGGGCCGATCCCGAGCCTCCCGCCCGTCCGACGACGCCGATGGGGCGCCGGCCGGCTCGAGCTCGCCCTCACCGCGAGGACCAGCTCACCATGCCACTCGACGCCGAGCCGCCACGGTCCCCCGCTCCGGCGTTCGACGACCTGACCCGCCCGCACGGCTCCGAGCCGCCCCTTCCCCCCGAGGACTTCACCGAGGAGCTCGGGGAGCGCCCCGGGCCGCGAGGGCGGCGGGGCGGCTGAGGCGGAGGGTGCTCCAGTACTACTAGTCCTCGAACCGCCCCCTACGGACCGGCCTTCTGCGGACTGAGCAAGACGAGCGGGAGCAGCACCGTGGCCAGGAAGATCAGCCCGATCCCGATCGCTACCACCGTCCGCGACTTGATGACGTGGCCGATCGTCCCGACGAGGAAGCCCACCGCCAGCATGATCACGAAGGGGGCGATCTGCGCGTCGATGGCAAGAGGCAGCGCGACGGGCACCGGGCGAGCATCCCATACCCACCTATGATCCTGCGCCCATGCCGCGCGAGGTGCAATCCGTGCCCGAGACCGCCGAGGGCCTGCGCTCGGTCGGCTACCTGCCGGGCGCCTCGACGGCGCTCGTCTCGTTTCTGGCCGCCAAGCTCGGCAAGCCGGTGCTCGTCGAGGGCCCGGCGGGCGTGGGCAAGACCGAGCTGGCCAAGGCGCTCTCGCGCCTGCTCGAGCGCCGCCTCGTGCGCCTGCAGTGCTACGAGGGGCTCGACGAGGCCAAGGCGCTCTACGAGTGGAACTACCGCAAGCAGCTCCTGCGGATCCAGACCGAGAGCGATGATGCGGGCTGGGGCGCCGTCCAGGACGACATCTTCGGCGAGGAGTTCCTGCTCGCTCGCCCGCTGATGACCGCGATCTCCTCCGCGGAGCCAGTCGTGCTCCTGATCGACGAGATCGACAAGACAGACCAGGAGTTCGAGGCGATGCTCCTCGAGCTGCTCTCGGACTTCCAGATCTCGATCCCCGAGCTCGGACGGATCGAGGCGCGCACCCAGCCGATCGTGCTCCTCACCTCGAACAACACGCGCGAGCTCACCGAGGCGCTCAAGCGCCGCTGCCTCTACCTATGGCTCGACTACCCCGAGCTCGAGCACGAGCTCGAGATCGTCCGCATGCACGCGCCCGAGCTCGGCGAGACGATCACACGCAAGCTGGTCGAGCTCGTCCACCAGGTGCGCCAGCTCGACCTGAAGAAGCCGCCCTCGATCGCCGAGTCGATCGACTGGGCACGCGCGCTGCTGCTGCTCGGCGCCGACGACATCGACGCGGAGACCTTCCGTCAGACCATGAGCGTCATCGTCAAGCACCGCACCGACCTCGACACCGTGGCCGAGCGCGTCGGCGTGCGTTTGGGGGGCCTGAGCGATGCCGCCGCCGGGACGCCGCGCGCGCGCTGAGCACCCGCGCCGGCCGGGGGGCCCCTACGGCACGCTGCCGGAGGCGGGGCCGCGCGGCTTCGACGCCCGGCTCTTGAGCTTCGCCGAGGAGCTCCGGGGTGAGGGGCTGGCGATCGGGACCGCCGAGCTGCTCGACGCCTTCGCCGTCCTCGGGCAGGTGGGCTGGACGGAGGCCGAGGAGGTCCGCGAGGGGCTGGCCGCCACCCTGGCCAAGTCCCAGGGCGACCGCCGGGTCTTCGAGCTCGTCTTCGACCGCTTCTTCTTCCGCGCCGCGGAGGCCGAGGCGGTGCGCCGCGATATCACCGAGGCCGACGACGGCGCAACCGGCGGGCTCGACGGTGCGGATCAGATCAACCTCGACACGCTGCGCCAGCAGATCGCGGCCGCGCTGCGCGAGAACTCCGATGGCGCGATGCGCGATCTGGCGCGACTGGCGATCGCCGCCTTCGGGCGCGGCGGCGAGGGCTCGGGAGTGATCGGCGTGGACGTGCAGCGCATCCGGCGCGCGCTCGGTCTGCGTTCCGAACCCCAGCCCGAGCTGCCGCCCGAGGATCCGCGCGCCGCCGGCCTGCCGCGCGAGACTCTGCGGCGCTTCGAGTCCCACCTGCGGCGTGAGCTCGAGCGCGACCTGATCGAGCGGACGAAGAGCCTTCCCCCCTCCCGTCCGCTCGGCGAGCTCGACCGCGCGCTTCCGAGCGGGCCGCTGCAGGACCTCGCCGCGGTGCACCGCGTGGTCGCTCAGCTCAAGCGCCGGCTCGCCACCCAGGGACGGGAGCAGCGCGGCCGCAAGCGCCACGCCCACGTCGACGTGCGGCGCACGATGCGTGCCTCGCTCCAGACCGGCGGCGTGCCCGTGGTGCTCAAGTACCGCCCGCAGCGTCCGCGCCGGCCGGAGATCTTCGTCCTCTGCGACGTCTCCACGAGCGTGACGAGCGCGAGCGTCTTCTTCCTCTCGGTGCTCCACGCCCTGCACGACTCCTTCCGCAAGATGCGCTCGTTCGTCTTCATCGAGCGGATCTCGGAGGTGAGCGACATCTTCACCCGCGAGCGCAACTTCAAGGCGGTGAGCGAGGCGATCGGCCGCGACGCGGGCGTCGCCGACATCTCGGGCTACACGGACTACGGCCGGGTGTGGAGCGAGTTCCTCACCTCGGTCGAGGACGAGCTGCACCCGCGCGCGACGGTGATCGTCCTCGGCGACGCGCGCACCAACGGCCGCCCCCCGCGCGACGATCTCTTCGGACTGATCTCCGAGCGCGCCGGGCGCACCTTCTGGCTCAACCCCGAGCCGCGCCTGTACTGGAACTACGGCGACTCGGTGATCGCCGCCTACGAGAAGCACTGCACGGCGTTCGAGTGCTGGACGACCGACCAGCTCGAGGAGTTCGTCAAGGCGCTGACGGCGCCGACCACGGGATGAGCGCGCGTTCCGTTCGCTCGCTCGCTCGCCGCACTACCCGGGCGGCCGTGCTCGTCGAAGACGACCGGGTGCGAACGTCCACGCACCGTCACCGGGATGACGGTGAAGGTGTTCACGGGCGACCAGCGCGTCCTGCGCGCGGGGGAGGCCAACGTGATCCTGCGGCCGTTCGTGGGCCGCCGGTCGGTCCTGCTGCTCGACGAGCCCGAGCACATGGTGCAGCGCAAGCTCATGCTCCCGCCCTTCCACGGCGAGCGGATGCAGCGCTACGGCGCGCTCATGCGCGCGGTGGCCGAGCGCGAGATCGAGTCCTGGCCGACGGCCGAGCCCGTGGCGCTCTGGCCGCGCATGCAGGCCGTCACCCTCGAGGTGATCATGCGCGCGGTGTTCGGCTTTGCCGAGGGCTCGCGCCTCGACCGCCTGCGTGAGCTCCTGCGTGAGCTCCTGCGTCACATGCTCGACTGGACGACCAGCACGCGCCAGTTGGCCGCGATGGCCGTGCTCGGCCCCGACCGGGTCGAGCGCCGGAAGTCCTTCCGCGCGGTGGTCAACCCGGTCGACGCGCTCCTCTTCGAGGAGATCGGCGCCCGCCGGGCGGACCCGAGCCTGAGCGAGCGCGACGACATCCTCTCCATGCTCCTGCTCGCGCGCCACGAGGACGGCGAGCCGATGAGCGACGCGGAGTTGCGCGACGAGCTCGTAACACTGCTCGTGGCCGGCCACGAGACGACCGCGACCTCCCTCGCCTGGGCGCTCGAGCGGCTCCTGCGCCACCCCGAGGCGCTCCAGCGCCTGCGCGACGAAGTTGCCGCCGGGGAGGACGCCTACCTGGACGCCGTGATCAAGGAGACGCTGCGACTGCGCCCGGTCCTGCCGATCGTCGTGCGCCGGCTCGCCGAGCCGATGGAGATCGGAGGCTGGAAGCTGCCGGCCGGGGTGTCGGTGGCGCCGTGCGTCTACCTGCTGCACCGCCGCGCGGACCTCTACCCCGAGCCCGCCCGCTTCCGTCCCGAGCGCTTCCTCGAGCGACCCCCGGGCACCTACACGTGGATTCCCTTCGGAGGCGGCGTGCGCCGCTGCCTCGGGGCGAGCTTCGCGCTCTTCGAGATGAAGACGGTGCTCGCGGCCGTGGTGAGCAGGGCGCGTCTGCGGCCCGCCGACGCCCGGCCCGAGCGGGTCGCCGCGGCGGGCGATCACGCTCACCCCTGCGCGCGGCGCCGAGGCGCTCGTGGAGGCCGCGGGCTAGAAACGCGGGCCTTGAGGCGCTCAGGACGCGAGCTGCAGGCCTCCCACCAGCCGCTCGAGCGCCGGGCGCAGCACGTCTTGCTCGAAGTGCTCGTGCGGGGTCGAGAGCTGCTCGAGCCCGAGACCGAGCAGGGTGGCCACGAGGATGCGCGCGCCCGCCTGCGGTTCGGGCGAGCCGCTGGCCCGCAGTCCGGTTTCGGCGAGGCGGTGATAGCCCGCCTTCCAGGCCCCGATCGCCTCGCGCAGACCCGGCCGGCGCGCGGACTCGAGCAGCAGCTCGAAGGCGGCGAGCTGGCGGCCGGGGTCGCGCGCCAGGTCGCCGGCCAGGGCCGCGGCCAGGGCGGCGATCCACTCCTCGGGCGCGGCCTCGCGTTCCTCGAGCTCGGCAACGAGCGCCTCGAGCCGGGTGAGCTCCTCGCGGGCGGCCAGCAGCAGTGCCTCCTCGAGCAGCTCGTCCTTGGAGGCGAAGTAGTAGGTCGTCGAGGCCAGGGGCACGCCGGCCTGGTGGGCCACCGCCCGGTGGGTCACCGCCTCGGTGCCGTGCCGGCCGAGGATCGCCAGCGTCCCCCGGAGGATCGCCTCCCGCCGGCGCTCGCCTCGCTCCCTCTGCGCGCCCATTCGACTGGGAGCTTGACAGCGCCCGCGCTGCACCGCACCATTCTGGTACAAACGTACCACCCGACCGTGCGAGGACTACGTTGACCGCCACCGCCCCGCCTCCGTCGAGTCCGCTCGACGCGATCTCCTACGGGGATCTCTACCGTCGCTGGGAGCGAGGCAACTGGCGCGCGACCGAGCTCGACTTCACCGAAGATCGCGTGCAGTGGCGCGAGACCTACACGGAGCTCGAGCGCAAGGCGGCGCTGTGGAACTACGCCCTCTTCTTCCACGGAGAGGACTCCGTCGCGGACAACCTCTCGCCCTACATCGACGCGGCCCCGCGCGAGGAGCAGAAGTACTTTCTCGCCACCCAGCAGGTCGACGAGGCGCGCCACGCCGTCTTCTTCGGGCGCTTCATGCGCGAGGTCGTCGAGGCCGGGGACGACGTGGCCAGCTCGCTCGAGGCCACGCGACCCGAGCTGACCTGGGGCTTCAACAAGGTGTTCGCGCGCCTGGACCGCATGGCCGACGAGCTGCGCGCCGACCGCTCGCGACCCAAGCTCGCCGCCGCCGTCGCCCTCTACCACATCGTCATCGAAGCGACGATGGCCCAGCCCGGCCAGCACTTCATCGAGCGCTCGCTCGAGTCCCGCAACCTCCTGCCCGGCTTTCGGGAGGGGATGGCGCACGTGGCCGCCGACGAGCAGCGCCACATCGGCTTCGGCGTGAAGCTGATATCCGACCTCGTGGCCGAGGACCCCGAATGCGCCGCGGCGATCGGCGAGCTGCTCCGCGAGGTGCAGCCGTGGGTCACCGCGGTGTTCGTGCCGCCGGGCTTCGACCGGAGCTACACTGAGGTGTTCGACTTCACCCTCGAGGAGATCTACGCCGAGGGCGCTCAGTCGCTCGAGACGAAGATGCGCTCCGCCGGTCTGCCGCTCGACGCGCTCCCCGGCGGCTCGCCGATCCCCACCGACCTGAGTCCCCTGGAGCGCGCCCAGCGCGGGATCACCCTGCTGCAGGCCGGCATCGTCGGCGAGAAGCACGGCACGCCCTCGCGCGACCCGGAGGTTGTCGCGACTTTCTTCGACCAGGTGCGCCGCACGGTCGATCCCGCGGCCGGCCCGTTCACGCTGCAGTGGGACTTTCGCGACCTCGACCCGTGGCACATCGTCATCGACGACGGCGCCACCCGCGCGGTGGCGGGGCGCTCGAGCGCTCCCGACGTCACCTTTCGCTGCACCTGGGAGGACTGGGTGGACGTCTCCATGGGGCGGGTCGACGGGCGCCGCGCGGTGCTCGGCGGGCGCCTGCGGATGAAGGGGCGCCCGCGCTCGCTACTGCGGGTGCCTTCGGTCTTCACGCGCTCCTAGCCCCGGCCGAGGCCGCCCGCTAAGATCACGCGCACTGACGAACAGGGGGGCTGGCGGGCAAGCCGGCTGAGATCGCGTCCGCGGGAGGAAGTCACCGCCCGGCGCCGACCCTTCGAACCTGTGGGGTAATGCCCGCGGAGGGAGCGATGGAGACGACACTCGAGGTGGCGGCGCGCGACGTGGACGCACATCCCGAGCGCACCGGTGTCGCGGTGGAGGACGCGACGCTCTCCTACCGCTCGCGCCGCGGCGGAGAGGTGGCCGCGCTCGCGGGGATGACGCTGCACGCCGCGCCCGGTGAGCTCGTCGGCGTCGTCGGCCCGAGCGGCTGTGGCAAGTCGACTCTCCTCGAGCTGATCTGCGGCCTGCGTGCGCCGGACTCAGGACGAGTGAGCGCGGACCCGGCGGTGCTCATGCCCCAACGCGACCTGCTGCTCCCGTGGCTGAGCGCGCTCGACAACGCCGCGCTCGCCCTGCGCGCGCGGGGCACGCCGGCCCAGAGCGCCCGGGCCGCGGCCCGCCCGCTGTTCGCGCGCTTCGGCCTCGAGGGCTTCGAGCGCGCGCGCCCCGCCGAGCTCTCGGGCGGGATGCGCCAGCGCGTGGCGTTCCTGCGCACCCTGCTGGCCGGCAAGCCGGTGCTCGCGCTCGACGAGCCCTTCGCCTCGCTCGACGCCCTGACCCGCGGGCAGATGCAGTCATGGCTCGCGGGCGCCCTGGCCGAGGAGCCGCGCACCGTGGTGCTCGTGACCCACGACGTCGAGGAGGCCGCGCTGCTCGCCGACCGGGTACTCGTCCTCTCCCCCCGCCCCGGTCGGGTGGTGGCCGATCTGCCGGTGCACGCGCCGCGCCCGCGGCGCCGGACCGACCCCGCGCTGCTCGAGCTCCGCGAGCGGGCGGCCCTCGCGCTGGGGATCGCGCCCTGATGCGGGCCGTCCTGCTCGTCCTCGCCCTGCTCGGCGGCTGGGAGCTCTACGCGGAGCTCGGCGGGATCGACCCGCTCGTGCTTCCCGCCCCGCACGCGGTGGCCGCTTCGCTGTGGAGCGACCGCAGCCTGCTCGGTCACGATCTCGCGATCACCGCGGGAGAGGTCCTCCTCGGGATCCTGCTCGCCCTCCTCGCCGGGGTGGCGGCGGCGGCGGCGATACACCTGTGGGCGCCCGCGCGACGCGCGGTCTATCCCCTGCTCGTCGGCTCCCAGACGATCCCGATCGTGGTTATCGCCCCCCTGCTCGTGACCTGGCTCGGGTTCGGCCTCGGACCCAAGCTCGTGATCGTCGGGCTGATCTGCTTCTTTCCCGTCGCCGTCACCACGCTCGACGCCCTGCGCGGCGTCGACCCCGAGCTGCTCAAGCTCATGCGCACGCTCGATGCGCCGCGTGGGGAGATCTTCCGCCTCGTGGAGGCGCCGAGCGCCCTCCCCGCGCTGTTTTCGGGGGCGAAGATCGCCGTGGCCACCTCGGTGATCGGCGCGGTGCTCGCCGAGCAGGGCAGCGCCACCGAGGGCCTCGGCGGTCTCGGGCACCTCATCACCTTCGCGAGCGGCCAGCTCGAGACCCCGCAGGCCTACGCCGCGGTGGTGCTCCTCTGCCTCTTCGCCCTCACGCTCTTCGGCCTGCTCACCCTCGCCGAGCGGCGAGCGGTTCCGTGGTCTCAGCACCTCTCCGAAAGGCTTCCCGCATGAGTTCGCGTCCGCTCGTACCGTCGCTCCTCTCTCTGCTCGCCGTCGCCGCCGCGCTCGCCCTGGGCGGATGTGGCCCCAAGCACGACCGCCTGAGCCCCGCGGGTCGCGAGCCGCTGCGCGTGATGCTCGACTTCTTCCCGAACCCCGACCACGCTCCGCTCTACGCCGCGCAGGCCGACGGTGAGTTCGGCCGCGCCGGGCTCGACGTGCGCATCCAGACGCCGCCCGACCCCTCCACCCCGCTTAAGCTGCTCGCCGCCGGCAAGGTCGACGTGGCGATCTCCTACGAGCCCGAGCTGCTGCTGGCGCGCGAGCGAGGCGCGCCGCTCGTGGCCGTCGGCGCGCTCGTGCAGCGGCCGCTGACCTCGATCATCGCCCTGGGCTCGGCCAAGATCCGCCGCCCCGCCGACCTCAAAGGCAAGCGGGTGGGCACCGCCGGCATCCCCTACCAGTCGGCCTACCTGCGCACGATCCTCGTCCGCGCCGGCGTCGCGCCGTCCTCCGTGCGCGAGGTCAACGTCGGCTTCGGCCTTGTTCCCGCCATGCTCACCAAGAAGGTGGACGCCACGCTGGGCGGCTTCTGGAACTACGAGGGAGTTCAGCTCGAGCTCGAGAAGAAGAAGCCGGCGATCGTCCGCGTCGACCAAGCCGGCGTGCCGACCTACGACGAGCTCGTACTGGTCGTGCGCCGCGAAGCGGCCGCGCGGCAGGGGGGAAAGATCCGGCGCTTCGTCCAGGCCCTCGCGCGCGGCGAGGCCACGCTGCGGCGCAATCCGCGGCCCGCGCTCGCGGCGATCCTCCGCGCCAACCCGCAGGCCGCCCGGCCCCTGCAGGAGGCGAGCCTGCGCGCGACGCTTCCGGCGTTCGCCCCGCCGGCCGGCAAGCCGTTCGGCTTCCAGGATCCCGCGCAGTGGAACGCCTACGGGCAGTGGATGCTGCGCAACCACCTGCTGCGCCGCGACCCGAACGCCTCCTCGGCGCTCTCCAACGAGTTCCTCGCCGGCCAGGGCGGCTGAGCTACGGCGCCCGGCTTCAGGCGGCCAACCCGACGGGACCCGCTCCGGCGCCCGCGAAGGCGTAGGTCGCGGCGAGCCCCTGCCACGGCGCGTAGGGCGCGAAGAAGGCGCGCACCTCCTCCTCGGAGGCGATCGACCGGGGGTCGGGGCGCGTGAGGCGACCGACCAGCTTCAAGAGGCCGAGGTCTCCGGCGGGGAGCTGATCGAGCCGTCCCTGGCCGTGCAGCGCGAGCTGCTCGACCGTCCAGCGTCCGATTCCCGGGATTGCCCGTAGCCGGCGCCATCCGCCTTCCTGCGCGGGCCCGAGCGCCCGTAGGTCGACGCGACCGCAGGCCACCTCCCGCGCCGCGCGCCGGAGCGCGAGCGCCCGGCTGCTCGCGAGATCCCACCCGCACAGTCGCGCCGGGGCAACCGCGGCGAGCGCCTCGGGCGCCGGCGCGTCGCGCAGTCCGGTGCGCGCGCAGGAGCGCCCGAGGGCGCCGATCAGCCTGCGCTGGATCGCCGCCGCCCGCACGTACTCGATGAGCTGCTCGGTCACCGCCCAGGCCAGCGCCTCGAACGGCTCGGGGCGGCGGCGCACGCGCAGCCACGGCATCGCGCGCAGCGCGCGTCCGAGCAGCGGATCCTCGCGAAAGCGCTCGTGAAAGGCCCGCAGCTCGTCGTCGACCCCGAGCGCGCCGCGCATCCACCCGATGGCCTCGGCCGCCGGCTCGGGCGCGCACGCCTCGGCGCCGAAGAGCACGCGATCGGGAGCGGTCTGGGCCACCCGGACGACAACGGGCTCCCCGCGCACGTGCACGAGCCGCTGCACCACCCCGCCCCTCACCTGCAACAGCCCGTCGAGCGCCCCGCGGCGCGGGAGGCGAAAGCTCCAGCGCGGCTCGACCTCGACCCGAAGCTCGATCACTCCCGGCCGATTCAGTCCCGGCCGATGAGGTGAACGTCGACGAGAAACGAGCGGCTGCCGACGATGGGCAGGAGCTCCGCGGCCCCGCGTGCCTTCCGCCGCCGGCGGACGAGCCTGCGCGCCGAGCGCCGGCGCACTACCGCGAGGGTGGCGACCCCGGCGACGAAGCCCGTGGCCGCCATGGCCGCCCCCCGGGCGTCGACGGGGAAGCGCTGAGCGGGCAGCGGCGGCGGCGCCGTGGGGCCGAACGGGTCGAGCGCGCGCACCTCGGCGACCTCGAGCACCTCTCCCGGCTCGGCGGGCACGGCATCGACCTCGATGTCCCGATCGCTCATGACCCCATGGTGACAGCGTGCTCGGTCGGGCGGCTACAGCACCTTCTCGTAGAGTCGGTAGCGGCGGACGATCTTGCCGCCCATCCCCTCCATGGCGCGATTCATCGCCGTGTTGCTCTCGAGGATCCAGCCCATCTCCCCGCCTTTCTGGGGGGTCCGGGCGGCCGACTCGAAGTGCAGCTGGTAGAAGCGCGCGGCGATCCCGGTGTGCTGCCACTCCCGCTTGACCCCGAGCGCGAATACGCGCACGCGGTCGATCCTGCGCTTCTCGAGGAGGAATCGGGCCCAACCCAGCGGCAGCAGCCGCCCGTTCATCTTCTTGAACACCTGGTTGAAGTCGGGCAGCGTGAGCGCCGCCCCCACCGTCTCCCCGTCCTTCTCGGCGATGAACGCCCAGTTCTCGTCGAGCAGCGGCTTCAGCTGCTTGGCGTAGTGGCGCACCTCTCCCTCCGTCAGCGGGACGAAGCCCCAGTTGCGCTCCCACGCCGCGTTGTAGACCTCGAGGAAGCGCCCGATCTCCGCCTCGAGGTTCTTCTTGCGCATCGGGCGCACGACGATCCCGTGCTCGGACTGCACCTCCTCGGCCATCTTCCAGATCGCCGGGTGCACGTCTGAGACCTGGCCCGCGTCGTTGTAGAGCTCCCACATCAGCGTGTCCATCGCCTGGTCGAGCCCCGCTCCCTCGAGCAACCCCGGGTAGTAGCGGTGAGTCCAGTCGGTGAGGATGATCGCCGGACGCTCGAAGCCCTCGACGAGCACTCCGCACTCGTCGTTGGTGGTGAAGTTCATGGGCCCGACCATCCGGTCGCGACCGCGCGCACGCAGCCACGCCTCGGCCGCGTCGAGCAGCGCGCGGGCGACCTCGGGATCCTGCTCGCACTCGAAGAAGCCGAAGAGCCCCCAGGAGTTGCTCTGGAACTCGTTGAGGTTGCGGTCGACCTGCGCGGTAATCCGGCCGACGGGGTGACCGTCGCGCCAGGCCAGGAAGTACTCGGCCTCCGCGTGCTCGAAGAACGGGTTGCGCCGACGATCGAGGAACTGGCGGCGCTCGAAGCGGAGCGGCGGCACCCAGTTGGGCTCGTTACGATAGAGCCGCCACGGCAGCTCGATGAAGGCGTTCAGCTCGCGCTTGGACGCGACCGGTCGGATCTCGAGTGTCACGGGGCGGCCACCCTACATGCCGACTCAGATCGACGTCTTCGCCAAGGTCCGCGGCCACGATCGCGCCGAGCAGCTCGAGGCCGCCCGCGCCGCCGACCTCCTTCCCTACTTCCGCCGGCTCGAGTCGCCCGCCGCCCCGGTCGTCGAGATGGAGGGCGTGGAGCGGATCATGCTCGGCTCGAACAACTACCTCGGCCTCACGGGCGACGAGCGCGTGATGCAGGGCGCGCGCGACGCGCTCGAGCGCTACGGCACGGGGCTCACCGGCTCGCGCCTGATGAACGGGACGATCGACCTCCACCTCGAGCTCGAAGCCGAGCTGGCCGAATGGATGGGAACCGAGGACGCGCTCGTCTTCACCACCGGGCATCAGGCAAACGTCGGGGCGCTCGGCACGCTCCTCGGCCCCGGCGACACCGTGATCGCCGACTCGGGCGACCACGCCTCGATCCTCGACGGCTGCATCCTCTCGCGCGCGAAGCTGCGCGCCTTTCGCCACAACCGGCTCGACAAGCTCGAGCGCGCGCTCGAGCGCGCGGCGAGGGACGGCGGCGGCGTGCTCGTCGTCGTCGACGGCGTCTTCTCGATGGAGGGAGACGTCGCGCCGCTGGCCGAGATCGCCGAGCTGTGCGGCCGTTTCGGCGCGCGGCTGATGGTCGACGAGGCACACGCACTCGGCGTGTTGGGCGCGCGCGGCGCCGGCACCTCGGAGCTGCTCGGCGTCGAGGACCGGGTCGACCTGCGCATGGCGACGTTCTCGAAGTCGCTCGCCTCCTGCGGGGGCGTCATCGCCGGCTCGGCCGAGGTGATCGACTACCTGCGTATCCACTCGCGCGCCTTCCTCTTCACGGCCGCGGCGGTCCCCGCCGCGGTGGGCGCCGCGCTGGCGGCGGTGCGAATCTGCCGCTCGGCAGACGGACCTGACTTGTTCGCGCGGGTGCTCGACAATGCCCGCTACCTGAGCGGCGGGCTGCGCGCGCTCGGCCTGAAGATCGTCGAGCCGACCGTGCTGCCCGACGGCACGGAGGTGGTGACCCCCGTCGTTCCCGTGCTCGTGGGAGATGACTGGAAGGCCGTGCTTCTCTGGCGTGCGCTCTACGACGCCGGCGTGTATGTGAACGTCGCCATCCACCCCGCCGTACCTCCGGGCGGCGCCCTTCTGCGCACGAGCGTGATGGCCACGCACGACACTGCGACGCTCGACCGCGCGCTCGCCGCGATCGAGCGCGTCAAGCGCGCCTTCGAGGCCGAGCACGGACCGCTGCCGGCGCCCTGAAGCGGTGCTGGGGAGCGGCGCCGCTTCGGCCTAGCCGTCGGCCTCCCGGCTCGACACTACTTGTCCAGATCCTCACAAGACCCCGCGGCCCGAAAAAGCCCGCTTGGAGCGAGCGGCCCGACCGGTTCGGAGTTGACCTCCTCCGGAGGGCTCATCTAGCGTTCTCCTCTGGCCGGAGCGGTGTGACGATGTCCTTCGTCGGGAGTGAGCAGCGCGGCTCGAGAAGGAAGGTCGCGCCGTGCCGTGGGGTGCCAAACGTCTAAGTAAGGGTGTCGCGAGAATCGCCTCGGCGAGAGCGCGTGCCTCGACCACGCAGCGGGGAGAGACCAAATGAACGTAGGAACGACCGCCAAGCGGCCGCAGCATCTACAGGCGCTCGAGCGCGCCAACGAGGTGCGCCTGGCGCGGGCGGAGCTCAAGCGAGGAGTCGCGGAGGGACGGCTCGGCGCCGAGGAGGTGATCCGGAGCTGCCCTCCGGAGGTCGAGGGGATGCCCGTCGCGGAGCTGCTCATGAGCCAGCGGCGCTGGGGGGCCACCAAGTGCCGCAGGGTGCTGGGCTCGGTGCTCATCTCCGAGCTACGGCCGGTCGGCGCGCTCACCGAGCGACAGCGCGACGCGCTCGCCCAACACCTCGAAGCGCCGGGCGCCGACCCGCAGCGCTCCTCGCGCGAGGCGATGCTCGTAGGCGCCTGAGCGCGGAAGGCGACGGTCGGCCGTCAGAACTGGATGTTGAGCGGGATCGGGCTCGTGCCCGCGAAGAAGAAGAACCACGCGACGAAGCTCAGCACCGCCACGCCGGCGCTCAGGACCAGCACGGTCTCGAGCGCGAAGTGGCCTGTGTCCTCGAGCCCCCGCGCCACGCGGATGGCGCAATAGCGGTCGGAGAGCCAACCGAGAGCGGGAATGGCGAGGATGATCGTCGCCACCATTCCGACGAGCATGGCGGCGATCGCCGCACCGATCGACTGCGTGGCGCCTTCGATCTGCGACGCGATCCACAACCAGCCGACCGGGATGCCGACCCACAGCACGAGACTCCCGGAGAACATGATGAGCAGCAGGACGAACGCGCTCGAGCCGCGGCGAAGCAGATCACGCATCTCGCCCTACCGGTACCCGAAACCGCCCGAGCGGCGCTTGTATACGCCGCGAAACGCCCAGAACGCCACGCCGAACACCACCAGTGCGGCCGGCGGCAGTACGACGCGGGGCGCGTGTGCGAAGAAGAGCACGGCCAGCAGGAAGACGGCGACGGTGCCCGCGAGCACCGTCGAATGAGGCTTGTAGCCCGCGAAGTGCTCACGAACCGAGAGCTCGAGACCGGCCAGCGAGCCGAGAGCCATGGCGCTCGCCAACATGATCCGCCCCCCTGCATCGCCGCGAACGAATCCGGTGACCCCGATCACCAGTGCCGCGAGTATGCAGAGCTCGACGAGGGGGAACTTGCCCCACGGCGCGGGGGGACGCTCGCCGCGGCGCACGCTACGGCGGACCGGCGGCGAGGGCGGGTCGATCGCACCATCCGGGGGAGGAGCAGCCGTCACCGTCCAGGGCGACTCGCGCTTACGGCTACGACGACCCATGCGTCAGGCCGGTTGCGGCGGGAGCGGGGTCGCGGCTCGCCGCGACCCCCCGGCTAACGGACAGCCGGAGGAGATCTTGACCTGCCACCAGCCCGCCAGCATGCCGACGAGGCCAAGGCGGGGTCGCACGTGCCAGGACTTACACCCGCGCTCGCCGATGTCGGCGTTGGTGACGCGTACCCAGCGGTAGCGCCCAGGCTCCAGCAGCATCCGCTCGATGAGGAGCCGCTTCGCGGACTGCTCCTCGGCCCGTGCCGCCAGGTCGACCCGGATGCGGCCGAGACGCTCGGCCAAGTCGTCGCGAACCTGCTCGAGCTCACCGAGGTTGAGGAGTCGGGGGCCGCCGCGCGACGGGACGGACCATTCCAGGCCCCCGGTGGGGTAGGCGGCAACGAAGGCCTCGCCGAGCCCAGCCTCGAGGCGGGCGATCTGCTCGCGCAGCGACCGGCGGGCGGCCCGCTCGTCAACTTCGACGCCGGGAAGGACGAACGTGGCTCGTCCGGGCGTGGTCTCGTATTGCTCCCGCAGCTTCATCTTGCCTCCTCTTGGGTCGAGTGTAGCAGCGGCGAAACGGATGGTGCGCCGGTCTTGGACGTCAGCTCCGCAGCACCTCGAGGCAGCTCCAGAGCGACTCCTCCACGTGGATCTCGGGCACTCCGCCGACGCGCACGGCGACAAGCGTCACGCGCTCGGTGCGGTCCGAGACGCCGTGCCCCGGGGCGAGTTCTCCGAAGAGGATCGCGAGCGGGGAGCGTTCGTCAGCTATCACCAGGCGGCCCGGTGCGAGACCCGGGGCGAGCTCCGTGCGGCCGAGGCGCTCGCCCGCCCCCGCCGTCCGCACACCGAGCGTCCCCTCCACCCGCTCGGAGTCCAGCGCGAGGATCGCCACGCCGGTCTCGATCAGGGAGATCGTGAGCGCGTCGTCGAGCAGGTTCTGGGAGCGGAACTCCCCCCGAAGCAGGCGCTCGACGGCCGCCTCCTCGACCGGAGTGCGCGTGTGGTCCGGGTCCAGTCCGATGTGGCGATAGAAGACGCGGTAGGCCCAGGGAACCGGGCTCTGGCGCATGGTCACCGCGTCGGCGCCCCTGAAGCGGCTCGACATGTCGCGCATGCGCTGCTTGACGGCGCGCGGGCTGCGCAACGGGCGGAAGGGCAGGACGAGCGTCGTGAGGCCGAGCCGTGGGAACTCCTCCTCGAGCTCTCGGGTCACCCAGCCCGATCCGAGCACGGCCTGCGAGTCGCGCTCGCCTTCGACGCTCATGGCGTGCGGCGCGGCGGGGGCCGAGCGCTCAGGGCCCGCAACCTGCCGTCGAGCGCCGCCTGATCGAGCAGCCGAAAGGTCGAGAAGGCGACGATGCGGCCGGGCTGGGCGAAGGTCAGCGAAGGCACGGCGGCCACTCCGTAGGCCGCACCGACATCGGCTCCCCGGTCGTAGCCGACGGGGAAGGACCAGTGGTGCTCGCGCACCAGGGCGCGCACACGGTCCCGGTTGCCCTTCAGTGCCACCGCGGCGAAGCGAGCGTCGGGATGACGCGGCGCGACGGCCTGCAGGACGTCGAGCTGGCGGACCGACGCGGCGTCGCGCTCCGAGAAGAACGCAAGCACGAACGGGTGCTCACCCGCTGCCCGGCACAGGGTGAGCGCGCGCGGGTCGCTCACCGCACAGGCGGGCGTGCGGCCCGAGCGCCCGGCTCCGCCGCCGGTCCGCGCGGCGAGGTTGGCGTCCCCTACTAGGTTCGAGGTCGCGAGGGGGACGGCGAAGGGTGCCATCGGGCGGCCGGGCGGGATCCCCTGCCCGAGGCCTCCGGTGCTGAGGCTGTTCAGCGAGATGTAGGCGAGCGCGAGGATGGCGACCACCCCGACGAACCATCCGTAGCGGCTGGCGCCGGCCGGGCGGGCGGAAGGCGGGGGGGCCTTGGGCGGGGCGGTGTTCGCGCGCTCGGCGGCGAGATCCGGGTCGAGGCGATGCGCCCAGCGCTCGGAGAGCTCGAGATCCGAGGACTCGGGCTCGCGCGAGCTCACGCCGTCTCGGCGCCCGGTCTCCGCCGGCGCCCCAGCCTTGGCGCAGCGGTCGCCACAGCGCGCCAGGCGCGGCGCGGCCCCTCCTGCAGCTCGCCACGCTCGGCCAGGGTGAGCACGGCGGGCAGCACGAAGAGCACTCCGAGCAGTGACGCCGTCAGGTCGATCACCGTGACCAGCCCGAAGTCGCGCAGCATCGCGATCGAGGAGAGCGCGAGTACCCCGAAGCCGACCACGGCGGTGATGCCCGAAGCCAGGACGGCACGTCCCGTCGAGCCGTAGGTGCGCTCGAGCGCCTCGGAGTGGTCATGGCCGGCCGCTCGCTCCTGGCGGTAGCGCTCGCACAGCAGCACGCTGAACTCGGTGGAGATCGCGATCACGAGCGCCCCGAGCGTCGCCGACATCGGGTTCAGAGGAACCCGGGTGAGGAAGAGGATGAGCGCCGACCAGCCCGTGGCCAGCGCGATCGGCACGAGCGGCAGGAGCGCGCGCTCGGCGCGCCGAAACACCGCGAGCAGCGCCACTGCCACCGCGAGCAGACCGGCCAGGAGGGTCCCCAGCCGCCGCCACGGCGAGGCCAGCTTGTCGTTGGCCTCGGCGGCGAGCACGGGCAGGCCCGCCAGCCGCGCGGTAACGCCGGGCGGTGCTTCGCGCAACCGCCGGCGCATCTCGGCGAAGACCTTCTGCTGCTCGGAGAGAGGCAGCAGGCGGATGCCGAACGCGAGGTTGGCCTCCTGACGGTCGGGGGTGATCACCGCCTGGGAGAAGTACGGTGGCACGGCGTCGAGCAGGGTCTTCACCGGGACGGCCGACGGAGCGCCGGCGCTCGAGCGGAAGAGGTCGGGCAGGGAGAGCGCCGGGCACAGCGTCGCGCGCTGGCAACCGTCGTTCTCGCGGTAGCCGAAGCGGGTGAGGAGCCCCTGCTGGTAGTTCGTCATCCACGAGATCACCCTGGGCTCGGTGAGGTCGCGCGCGCGCACGGTCACGTCGACCTCACCCGCCACGCCGGTGACTTTCTGAAGGGTGTTCAGGTCGCGGATCTCGGTCAGATCGGGGGGCACGAGCCGCTGAATGTCGGATACGACCTTGGTCTGGGTGTCGGCCACCCACCCGAGGGCGGCCACGCCGAGTCCGATCGCGAGCACGCGCTCGGGGTGGCGCCGCGCGGCCCCGAGCGCCACCGAGGCCCATTCGGCGGCGCGTGTGCGCGCCCGGCTGGCGCGGGCGGAGCGCGGCGACACCGCGGCAAGCGTCGAGCGCGCCTCGCCGAGCAGCTCGCCCGCGCCGCGCGAGGCCGCGCCGAGGGCGCGGGGCGAGTAGTGCCCACCCGTGAGGGCGAGGAGCGCCGAGCCCGCGGTGAGCGCACAGCCGAAGGCCAGGACGATTCCGAGCACGAGCAGGACTCCGAACCCTCGCACCATCGGCACCGGCGAGAGAAGCAGCACGAGGAACCCCACGCTGGTGGCGAGCGCCGCGGTGGCGATCGTGGGCGCCCCGAAGCGCGCGGCGCGCGCGACCGCCTCGGGCCCGGGGCCATCCTCCTCCTCCGCCTCCCGCACGCGCGTCTGGAACTGGATCGCGTAGTCGACGGCGAGACCGATCAGCACGGGCAGCACCGCGATCGAGGCCATCGTCAGCGAGGCGCCCGCGAGGGCCATCGCCCCGAAGGTGAGGCCCGCGGCCCCGAGCGCGATGAGCAGGGGCAGCAGACGCAGGCGCACCCGGAAGACCAGCGCGAGCGTCGCCGCCATCAGCAGCAGCGCGGCGATGAGCAGCGTGACGATCGCCCGGCTGATGCTGTGCGCGAGCCCCGTGACCACCACGGGAACGCCGGTCAGGGTGTAGCTGCCGCCGAGCTGGGAGACGAACGCGGGCCGGCCCGTGCGCACGTCGGGCATGACGAGGGCCTGGCGCATGAGCGCGATCGCCCGCGCCCGGGCGGAGTCGGAGAGGCCGGGCTGCAGGCGCACCTGCACGATCGAGGCGTCCGGGGTCGGGAAGAGGTAGGAGAAGCGGCCCTTGGGCACGTCGGTCCCGCGGAGCGGGTCGAACACCACGCGGTTGACGAATGTGGCGTCATCGATCCGGGGTACGCTCGTGAGACCCGTCTGGACGGCCAGGCGCTGGAGGTTGGTCATCGCCCGCTGCTGCACCTGCGCGGCGGCCGCCCGCGCGGCCGCCTCCTGTGCGGCCCGGTTCTGGCCCTGCCGGCGCGCGGCTTCGGCGGCGGCCATCTCGGCTTGCTGGGTCTGCACCTGGATCTGCTGCAAGCGTGCCTTGAGCCCGGTCGTCACCTCGTCGACCGCCTTCTTGAGGAACGTGCCCGGTCCGTAGACCACCTTCACCGCGCCCGAGCGCCCGAGCCGCTCGCACGGGCTGCCGGGACCGAAGACCTTCGGGAAGCCCGGCGGGACTTGGCCGCTCAGGCAGTACTCGAGCTCGATCAGCCGCCCGAGGTCGGCGGAGTCCACCAGATCCTTGACATGCTGGCGCACGAGGATGACCACGGCGTCATCGCCGAAGCGCCGGTGGTAGTCCTCCGTGGCCTGAGAGGTCTCCGACGAGCGCCCGACGAGGGTGTCGGTGCCCGCGGCGGGCTCGAGGCGAAGCGCGAGTGCGCCGCCGCCGAGCGCGAGCAGGCCGACGAGCGCGAGCACCGCGACAGGCCGAGCGGCGACGAACCGGGCGAGACGCTCGAAGGGCGACATCCGGCTCACGCTGGGAAGGTAGCGGGGCCGCGACCCGGGCACGCCACCAGCGGGAGGCGCGCGGCGCGAACGGGACGGGTCTTAGCTCATTCCATCCCGAGCGGGCCCCGGGACTCGCCGGAGAGGAACTGCCTCACGAAGGGGTTGTCGGAGTTGAAGAGCTCCTGCGCCGGCCCCGACTCGACGATGCGGCCCTTCCAGAGCACTGAGATGTGCTCCGCGACGCGGCGGGCGCTCGCGATGTCGTGGGTGATGACGACGTAGGCGCCGCCGTTCTCGTCGTGGATCTCCTGGATCAGCTCACACAGCAGGGCGGTGCGCACCGGATCCAGACCCGAGTCGGGCTCGTCGAAGAGGACGATGCTCGGGTCCAGCACGAGCGCACGGGCGAACCCCGCGCGTTTGCGCATGCCGCCGGAGAGCTCGTTCGGCATCTTGTCGTTCGCATTGCCGAGCCCCACTTCCTGCAGGCGCCGGTTGACGATGTCGATGACCTCGTCCTCCGCCTTGTCGGTGTGCTGGCGCAGCGGGAACGCGACGTTGTCGAAGAGGTTCATCGAACCGAAGAGCGCCCCGTCTTGGAAGAGGACGCCGAACTTCTTGCGCATCTCGAAGAGCTCGTCGTCCACGAGGTTCGGGACGGACTGGCCGTGCACGAGGATGTCGCCCTCGTCGGGATAGAGCAGCCCGACCATGTGCTTGATGCACACGGACTTCCCGGTGCCGGACGGACCGAGGATCATCGAGATCCTGTCCTCCGGGATGCCCATGTTGAGCCCGCGCAGGATCGTCGACCGGCCGAAGGCCTTGTAGACGTCGATGAACTCGATCGCGTCCTCGCTCCCCGCGTCGATCTTCTTGCCGGTGTGCCACCGGTACTCGTCGTCCTGATCGCCGTCGCGGTCGGGCTCGTTCACGACGGAGACGCGCGAGCCTCCGGCCACCGCGCCCTCGTCGCCGCGGTGAGCGCCCTCCTCGCGGGTCGCAGTCTCCGCGGTGGGCTGCTCCTCGCCGGCGGCCTGAGTTCCGGCGCCGCCCGCCGGCTCGTCGTGGCCCGCGGCCCAGTCGCTGCGGCCCTCGGACCAGTCCCCCGAGCCGCCCCCGTCGGGCGCCTGCCCTCCGGCGCCGTGCTCGGCGGGAAACTCGGGCGCGCCGTCGTGCCCGTCGCCGCCCTTGCCGAAGTTGAAGCGCCTCACGTCAGCCTCCGATTGGTGCTCGCGGATTGGCTCCCCAGAAGAGCTGCGTCCCGAGCATCCCGATGATATGGACGAGCACGATGTTCATGACCATGGACTTCGCCGTCGCCGTGCCCACGCCGACAGGCCCCCCACCCGCGTTGTAGCCGTAGTAGCACGCGACGAGCACGATGACCGTGGCCATGGACATAGCTTTGATCACGGAATACAAAAGGTCGGGTGGATTCTGGAACATCCAGAAGGTCAGGAAGTAGCCGCCCGAGGACACCTCGCCGATCTGCTGCACGACCGCGAGGTAGGAGGCGAGGAAGCCCGACCCGATCGCCGCGAGGTACATGAAGGGAAGGACCATCCACGCGGCGAGCAGGCGCGACGCGCACAGGAAAGTCATGGAGGAGATGCCCATGACCTCGAGCGCGTCGATCTCGTCGGAGATGCGCATCGAGCCGAGCTCCGCCACGATGCCCGTGCCCACCTTCGCGGCCATCATGTACCCGAAGGCGTAGGGGACGAGCTCACGCAGGTCACACCACGCGGTGAACAGGCCGGAATAGCCCGGCGCGCCCGTGGAGCGGGTGAAGTACGCGCCCTCGATCCCGCACTCGAGCCCGATGATGAACACGAGCCCCCAGATGACGATGGTCGAGGAGATGATGAGGATGCCGGCTTGGCGCAGGGACTCGCCGAAGAACCGGAAGACCCTGAGGCCATAGACCTCGCGGACGATCTGCCAGCAGAACTTGATGATCTCCCCGAAGTTCGCCAACCAGCCACGGGGCGTAGCGAGGAACCCGTTCATCGGATCACCGTGATCTCGGGATGCGTCGCGAGCAGGGTCTGCGTGAAGACGTAGTTGAACGCGAAGACGCCGAGGAAGGTGATGACCACCGCTTGGTTGACCGACCGACCGACTCCCTGCGCCCCGCCAGAGGCCGTCATCCCCTTGTAGCAGCAGACGATGGCGATGATCGCCCCGAAGAGGGTGCACTTCACGACGGAGCCCCAGAGGTCGACCGTGGAGGCGTTGGTGAAGAAGGTGGCCCAGAACGGTCCGAGCGGCGCGCCGTTGACGAGCGTGGCGAGGATCCCGCCGAAGATGCCGAAGAGCAGCGCATAGACGTCGAAGAGGCCGGTGACGAGCATGAGCGCGAGGAAGCGCGGCACCACCAGGTTCTTGATGGGATCGACGCCGAGCACCTGAAGGGCGTCGAGCTCCTCGCGGATCTTGCGGGCACCGAGGTCGGCGGTGATGGCCGTGCCGGCTACGCCGGATAGGACGACCGCGGTGATGAACGGCCCGTTCTCCCGGATGCCCGCGAGGACGAAGAAGCCCCCAAGGCGGTCGATGGCGCCGAACAGGGTGAGGAAGTTGCTCGCCTGGAGGCCCGGCGCCCCGTAGTTGAAGGCGACCGTGGAGACGAGCAGTGGGAACCAGCAGAGCTTGAGCGCGAAGAGGAATTGCGTGATGAACTCGCCTCCGTAGGGATACGGAGGCCGCAGGGCAGACATGATCGTCTTCCCCGTCAGGACCATGATGTCCCCGACTTCCTCCAGCACGTTCTTTGTGGGAAGGAACGCTCGATCGGCGACGCTACGAACCATCTTCTCCTCCTGTACGCGAGCCGGGCGCGCGGGACTGCGGCCGTCTGCTCTTCTCGGAGAGTATGTCACGGGGGGGCCCAGTGCCAACCCGGAACCGACGCCCGTGGTGCACCGCCTGCCGCGGCACTTCCCGGGGCGTCGCCGCAAGCGGCCTGAGCGGGGCGAGCGCCGTGGTATGTTGCCCGCGCTTTGAGCGGGCATGGAGGGATCCCGTGGCTACGTTCGGTCGGCGCGGGCGCCGTGCTGGTGCTCGGCGCGGGCGGATGCGCCAGCAGCATGCGCCAGGACGCGAAGGAGGCCACCGGCACCTTCCCCGTCAAGGTCCTCACCGCGTCGTTTCCAAGGACCCAGCATCTGGCTCAAGCGACGCAGATGCGCATCGAGGTGCAAAACGCCGGACGCCAGACGATTCCGGACATCGCCGTGACCGTGGAGGCCCAGGGAACGGGTACGAGCGCCCGGGCCTTTGCCGAGCCCGATCCCCGCCCCGACCTCGCCGACCCCTCCCGGCCGGTGTGGATCGTCGACCAGGGCCCGCCGAACGGCACGACCGCCTACGCCAACACCTGGGCGCAGGGACCGCTCGCTCCCGGCCAGAGCTCGGTCTTCGTCTGGAAGGTGACCGCGGTCAAGCCCGGGCGTCACACCATCGTCTACCAGGTGGCCGCGGGGCTGAACGGCAAGGCCGTCGCCTGCCGGGCCGGCTCGTGCAGCGCGACGACGAGGCGGGTCAAGGGATCCTTCGCCGTGAACATCGACCGGACTCCGCGCAACGAGAAGATCGCGCCGAACGGCGGGATCCCCGGCTCACCCAGATCCCCGGGCGCGCTGCCCAAGCCCAACGGCACCAGCTCCGGGCGATGAATCGTCGCCTCGCGGCGGCCCGGGTCGCGGGGTCCGACCGCCGGGCGGGGCCCGCCCCGAGCCGCGCCGTCAGGGCGACGCGACCCTCCCCGCGGGCATCTCGAGGATCGTGTCTCTGACGCGGTAGCGATGCATGCGGCTACACGCGGGGCAGTGCAAGGCCCGTACCACCCCTTCCTCACGCGGGATGTCTCGTACCTGCTCTCCGGTGCCGATGAGGCGATCGGTGTCGGGGCACTCCAGCATCAGTCGGATCATGTGGGTCTCCTCTTTGATCAGTGGGGTCGGGATCGCGCAGCGGCTCGCCTCACGCGGTCGTGGTGGCCGCCGGGCCGGGATGGGCCTGGAGGGTCTCCTCTCCCGACTCCCCCGTGCGGATGCGGTAGGCCTCGTCCACGGGGAGCACGAACACCTTCCCGTCGCCGACCGCCCCCGTCCGGGCGTACTTGAGGATCGTCTCGACGATCGCGGGGACGTCGCGCTCGGCCACCACGCACTCGATCTTGATCTTCGGCCGCAGGTAGTTCGTCACGGTCGCCCCGCGGTAGCTCTCGGTGATGCCCTTCTGGCGCCCGGATCCCTTCACCTCCGAGATGGAGAGCGAAGGGAACCCGAGGTCGAGCAGCTCCGCGCGGATCGGCTCGAAGGACTCGTGACGGATGTAGGCGATGATCATCTTCATGATGCGGTGACCCCCTTGGGAGTGAGCTGCGGGGCGGGAACGTCCCGGCTGCCCGGTGCGCCCGAGAAGCCGATGAGCTCCGGCGCCGGGATGAACTGCTCGGGATAGCCATACATACCGTGCTCGGAGATGTCGAGTCCGGCGTCTTCCTCCTCGTCGCTCACGCGGAGCCCGTAGGTCCTCTTGATGAGCCAGAACGCTCCGAAGGACATCGTGAAGACGAACGTGAAGGCGATGATCAACCCGACCGCCTGGGCGAGAAGCTGCCCGAAGGAGCCCGTGTACCAGAGGCCGCCCTTCCCGACCGCGTTGTAGGAGGCCAGCCGCGGCGCGGCGAAGATGCCGCACGAGAGCGTGCCCCATATGCCGGCCAGGCCGTGCGCGGAGAGGGCGCCGACCGGATCGTCGATCTTCTTGTCGATCGCGTAGACCCCGAGCACGACGATCACGCCGGCCACCGCCCCGATGATGGGCGCCGCCCAGATCTCGACGTAGCCCGACGGCGCGGTGATCGCCACGAGCGCGGCGATGGCACCGTTGCCGGCCATGCCGATGTCGATGTTCTTGGTCTTGATCCGGGCGGTGATGACCGCGGCGAGGACGCCGGCCGCGCCGGCGAGGTTGGTGATGAGCAGGATCTCGGGGAAGCGCCCGTCCGAGGCGTTCAGCGTCGAGCCCGGGTTGAACCCGAACCACCCGAGCCAGAGGATGAGCACGCCGAGCCCGAACAGGGGCATGTTGTGCCCCGGGATGGCGCGCGGCTTGCCGTCGGGGCCGAACTTGCCCCTGCGCGGTCCGAGGAGCAGCAGGGCGGCAAAGGCGCCGGTGGCGCCGATGAGGTGCACGGCGGTCGAGCCCGCGAAGTCCTGCATGCCCGCGATATGGGTGCCGAGCCAGCTCCCGTGCTGGAGGAAGCCGCCGCCGAAGACCCAGTGCGAGCCGATCGGGTAGATGATCGTCGAGAAGACGATCGCGTAGATCACGTAGACCCCGAACTTGATCCGCTCGAGGGTGGTGCCCCAGACGATGGCCAGGGAGACCGCGCAGAAGACGAATTGGAAGAACCACTTTGACTCGATCGTCGCGTCGGAGAGGCCCATGATCGGGAAGGACTTGAGCGGATCGCCGTAGCCGTGGAGGAAGAAGCCGGTGTGTCCGATGAGGCTGCCCGCGCCGAACGCGAAGGCAAAGCCGACGGCCCAGTAGCCCACGGCGGCGATGGAGTAGTTCGTGAGGATCTTGGCCACCACGGTGCCGGCGTTCTTGCCGCGCGAGAAGCCGATCTCCAGGAAGGCGAAGCCGGCCTGCATGAACATGACCAGAGCACCGGCGAGGATGACCCAGATCGAGTCGTAGCCGACGCTGCCCGGCAGCTTCTTGTCGATCGCCAGCTGCAGGTCGTGGGCGTTGGCGAAGGACGCCGCCGGCAGCGCCAGCAGAAGCAGCAGAGCGAGCGGAACGGCCCGGATCATCCTGGAACGTGTCATCGGTCCTCCTGGGGTAGGGGTGCGCCGGGCAGTCTGCGCGAGGACCGGGGGGCGGGTCTTTGGCCCCGTGTCGAAAGATCGCGGGAGGGTGTCCTCCATCGGTTACGCGCGGGAAGCGAGCGCTCCCCCCTGGGGCTCTCTTCCTCGTATGCTTCGCGCCCGCGTGACCGAGAGCCGGAGCCGTCACGTCCGCGACGAGCGGGCGAAGTGCCGAGCGCTCTCTTTGTCCACGCGGACAACGCCGTGAGAAGCGCCGTCGCCTAGGCTCCTCCGGCTCCAGAGTTCGAGAAACGACGCGCCACGCCGCCCGGTCGAGTGCCGGTGGTGCGCGCAGAGTCCTTCAGGAGGACACGTCCATGGCCAGAATCCGTCAGCAGAACGCCTCGGCGGCGCAGTGGAGCGCCAACGGCGCGGGGCTGGGAGCGCTCGACCTGACGCTGCCGGCCAACCAGATCTTCGGAGAGAACGTGTTCGGGCCGGCCGCTCAGCGTCAGCGGCTCCCCAAGACGGTCTACCGCCGGCTCCAGTCCACCCTCGAGCGCGGCGAGCCCCTCGACACCACCACCGCCGACGCCGTCGCGGCCGCCATGAAGGACTGGGCGCTCGAGAAGGGCGCGACCCACTACACGCACTGGTTCCAGCCGCTCACGGGCTCGACGGCGGAGAAGCACGACTCCTTCTACGGTCCCACGGGCGAGGGAACCGCGCTGGCGGAGTTCTCGGGCAAGGAGCTGATCCAGGGCGAGCCCGACGCCTCCTCCTTCCCCACCGGCGGGATCCGCGCCACCTTCGAGGCGCGCGGCTACACCGCCTGGGATCCGACGAGCCCGGCGTTCGTCCTCCCCAACCCGAACGGTGCAGTGCTCTGCATCCCTACGGCGTTCGCGTCGTGGACGGGCGAGGCGCTCGACCACAAGATCCCGCTGCTGCGCTCGATGGACGCGCTCTCGCGCGCCGCCGTGCGCGCGCTCGGGCTCTTCGGGGAAGAGGGCGCCCAGCGCGTCTTCACCACGGTCGGGCCCGAGCAGGAGTACTTCCTGATCGACGAGCAGTACTACTACGAGCGCCCCGACCTCCTGACCACCGGACGAACCCTCTTCGGCGCCCAGCCGGCGAAGGGCCACGAGCTCGACGACCACTACTTCGGCTCGATTCCGGAGCGCGTGCTGGCCTGCATGCTCGACGTGGAGCGGGAGCTCGCGCTGCTCGGCGTTCCGATCAAGACCCGCCACAACGAGGTGGCCCCGGCCCAGTACGAGATCGCGCCGATCTTCGAGAACTCGAACGTCGGCTCTGACCACCAGCAGCTCGTGATGCAGGTGCTCCAGAACGTCGCCCGGCGCTACAAGCTGACCTGCCTGCTCCACGAGAAGCCCTTCGCCGGGGTCAACGGCTCGGGCAAGCACAACAACTGGTCGATGGGCACCGACACGGGGCTGAACCTGCTCGAGCCGGGCGAGACCCCCCACGAGAACCTGCAGTTCCTGTTCTTCTGCACCGCGGTCATCCAGGCGGTGGACAAGCACCAGGGCCTCCTGCGCGCCTCGATCGCCTCCCCCGGACAGGACCATCGCCTGGGCGCCAACGAGGCCCCGCCGGCGATCATCTCGATCTTCCTCGGGGGCGAGCTGGAGCGGGTCTTCGGGGCGATCGAGCGCGGGGAGGCGGGCGAGGGCCAGGAGGGCTCGCTGCTCGGGCTAGGCACGCCGGTGCTCCCGCCGCTGCCGATGCACGGCGGCGACCGCAACCGCACGAGCCCGTTCGCCTTTACCGGAAACAAGTTCGAGTTCCGGGCGCTCGGGTCGTCGCAGTCGTTGTCCTTCCCCAACACGGTGCTCAACACGATCGTCGCCGAGGCGATCGACGAGCTCGCCTCCGCGCTCGAGCAGGCGCTAAGCGGCGGCACCTCGATCGAGGAGGCCATCCGGACCGTGCTCCGGAAGAGCTACTCCGAGCACAAGCGGGTGGTCTTCGGCGGGGACAACTACTCCGAGGAGTGGCACGCCGAGGCCGAGCAGCGCGGTCTGCTCAACCTGCGCACGACACCCGACGCCCTGCCCTATCTCGTCGAGAGCCAGACCGTGGAGGTCTTCGGTCGCTACGAGGTCCTCTCCGACCGCGAGCTCGAGTCGCGCTACGAGGTCTTGCTCGAGCAGTACGTGCTCAAGCTGAACATCGAGTCCGAGGTGGCGGCCTCGATCGCTCGAACGATGATCCTGCCCGCAGCGGCGGCGCACCTCGCCGTGCTCCGAGCCGCCGACATCGAGGAGCTGGTGGTCGAGTCCCGAGGCCTGATCGGCGAGCTGCACACGGCGATCGGCGAGCTCGTGCGGGTGAACCTCGCCGAGAACCAACCCGACGAGGAGCTGCTCGAGTGGGCGCGCTACATGCGCGACTCGGTGATCCCGGCAATGGAGGCCGTGCGCGAGGTCGCCGACCGGCTCGAGAAGGTCGTCGCCGACGATCTCTGGCCGCTGCCCAAGTACTCGGAGATCCTCTTCATCAAGTAGCCGCGCCGGAGGCGAGCGTCCGGGCACCGTCACCTGGACGACGGTGCATGGACGTTCGCGCCGCCGGCGGAGTCACCGGAACGTCGGGAGTAGGCCCGCCGGGAGGGAGGCGCACGGATCATGCGGTCGACCTCGTTCGCGCCAGGGGCCAACCTTGCCACGTTCGTGTCAAGGTTGCTCCCCCGCGCTGGTAGGATCGGCCCTCCGAATGCGTGACTACCTCGACGCCATCGGCTCTCGCGTCGTCGTCTTCGACGGTGGGATGGGCGCCACCCTCGAGCAGTTCGACCTCTCGCTCGAGCAGGACTACCGCCTGCCCGGGCGCTGTCACGAGGCGCTCGTCCTCAACCGTCCCGACGTCATCGAGGGCGTTCACCTCGCCATGCTCGACGCGGGCGCCGAAGTGCTGCAGACCGACTCCTTCCAGGCCTCGCGCCTGAAGCTCGAGGAGTGGGGGCTCGCCGAGCACACCCTCGAGATCAACACGAAGGCCGCCGAGATTGCCCGCAAGGCAGCGGGAGAAGAGCGCTTCGTGGCCGGCTCGATCGGTCCCACCGGCATGCTTCCCGCCTCCGAGGATCCCTCCCTCGGGCGGATCTCCTTCCGCGAGCTCGTGCCGATCTTCGCCGAGCAGTCGCGCGGACTCCTCGAGGGCGGCGCCGACCTCCTCGTCATCGAGACCGCTCAGGACATCCTCGAGGTCAAGGCAGCGATCTTCGGGGCGCGCGAGGCGTTCACGGCGACCGGCCGCCGCGTGCCCATCCAGGTCAGCGTCTCTCTCCTGCCCAACGGCGGGAAGATGCTCCTCGGCACCGACATCTCAGCCGTGCTCGCCACGCTCGAGGCGCTGGACGTCGACGCGATCGGCCTCAACTGCTCGACCGGGCCCGAGGACATGCGCGACGCGATCCGGTTCCTCGGCGAGTTCTGTCCGGTGCCCGTCCATTGCATCCCCAACGCCGGCCTGCCGCTCCAGGGACCGAACGGCGAGACGATCTTCCCCGAGGAGCCCGCGCCGCTGGCGGCGACGCTCGGAGACTTCGTCGACCGCTACGGAGTCTCGATCGTCGGCGGCTGCTGCGGCACGACGCCCGAGCACATCCGGGCGATCGCCGAGCGCTGCGCGAGCCGCGAGATGAAGCCCCGTCCGGCGCCGCGCCCGCCGCACGTCTCCTCGATGATCGGCGCCACCCCGCTCGCCCAGGAGCCGCGCCCGACGATCGTCGGCGAGCGCGTGAACTCCCAGGGCTCACGTCGAGCCAAGCAGATGCTGCTCGAGAACGACTACGACGGGCTGCTGCGGATCGCCGAGACCCAGGTCGAGGGTGGCGCGCACGTGCTCGACCTGTGCGTCGCGCTCACCGAGCGCCAGGACGAGGACGAGCAGATGCGCGTCCTCGCCAAGAAGGTCTCGCTCGCGCTCGACGCTCCGATCCAGGTCGACTCCACCGAGCCCGAGGTGATGCAGCTCGCGCTCGAGCAGATTCCCGGCCGCGCGATCGTCAACTCGGTCAACCTCGAGGCCGGGCGCGAGAAGCTCGACCGCGTCGTCCCGCTCTGCCTCGCCCACGGCTCGGCGCTGATCGCTCTGACGATCGACGAGGAGTCGATGGGCAAGACCGCTCAGCGCAAGCTCGACATCGCCAGGCGGATCCACTCCTACGTCGTCGAGGAGCACGGGATGGACCCGCAGCTCCTGATCTTCGACACGCTGACCTTCACGCTGGCCACGGGCTCGGACGAGTTCAAGACCTCGGCGGTCGAGACGATCGAGGGGATCCGCCAGATCAAGCGCGAGCTGCCGGGCGCGCTCACCTCGCTCGGGGTCTCGAACGTCTCCTTCGGCTTCGGCAAGGCCGCCCGCGAGGTGCTGAACTCGGTCTTCCTGCACCACTGCGTCGAGGCAGGGCTCGACCTGGCGATGGTGCATCCGGCCGACATCACGCCGTACGCGGAGATTCCCGAGGAGGAGCGCCGGCTCGCCGACGACCTGGTGTTCGACGCGCGCGAGGACGCCACGGAGCGCTTCATCGAGCACTTCGAGGAGAAGGGGGAGTCGGCCGAGGAGGAGAGCGCCGATCCCACCGCTGGCATGGAGCCCGAGGAGGCCCTGCACTTCCACATCCTGCGCCGGCGCAAGGAGGGCGTGGAGGACTGGATCGACCGCTGCGTCGAGAAGATCGAGGCGGTCCCCACCCTGAACGACGTCCTTCTTCCCGCCATGAAGGAGGTCGGCGACAAGTTCGGCGCAGGCGAGCTCATCCTGCCCTTCGTGCTCCAGTCGGCCGAGGTGATGAAGCGCGCCGTCGGGCGCCTCGAGAACTACCTGGACAAGATCGAGGGCTACACCAAGGGCACGGTGGTCCTCGCGACGGTGTTCGGCGACGTGCACGACATCGGCAAGTCGCTGGTCAACACGATCCTCACCAACAACGGCTACACGGTGGTCGACCTCGGCAAGCAGGTGCCGATCTCCACCATCCTCGACGCCGCCGTGGAGCACGACGCCACCGCGATCGGACTCTCGGCCCTGCTCGTCTCGACCTCCAAGCAGATGCCGCTGTGCGTCGCCGAGCTGCACGAGCGCGGCCTCGAGTACCCGGTGCTCGTGGGCGGCGCGGCGATCAACCGCGACTTCGGGCGGCGGATCCTCTACCCGAAGGGCAGCGAGTCCGACGAGGTCTACGCGCCGGGTGTCTTCTACTGCAAGGACGCCTTTCAGGGGCTGGCCACGATGGACGAGCTGATCGAGCCCGAGCGACGCACCGCGCTCGTGGACCGGGCGCGGAACGAGGCGCGCGTGCTGCGCGAGAAGCCGACGATCCGGGACGACGGCCCGCTCCTCACCGATGCCTCGGTGCGCTCAGCGGCCCGCACGGACACACCCGTTCCCTCGCCGCCGTTCTGGGGCGCGGAGGAGATCCCCGCCGAGCTCGAGGAGGTCTTCCCCCACCTCGACCGCCACGTGCTCTTCAAGCTCCACTGGGGTGGGCGGGGCGTGAAGGGCGAAGCGTGGCGCGAGCTCCTCGAGGGCGACTTCGAGCCGCGTCTGGAGCGCATGTGGCGCGAGCAGGACTACCTGCAACCGCGGGCGCTCCTCGGTTACTTCCCGTGCGCGTCGGAGGGCAACGAGGTCGTGATCTTCGATCCCGAGGACCACGAGCGAGAGATCGAGCGGCTCATCTTTCCCCGCCAGCCCCGCCACGACAGGATCTGCCTGGCCGACTTCTACCGCCCGCTCGAGTCGGGTGAGCGCGATGTCGTCGCCCTCCAGGTGGTGACCGTCGGGCCCGAGGTGACCGGGCTGATGGCCGACCTCGAGCGCGACGGCGAGTTCTCTGAGCAGCTCTTCGTGCACGGGCTCGGCGTCCAGAGCGCCGAGGGGCTCGCGGAGTGGCTGCACTCCCGCGTCCGCGCCGAGCTCGGGATCGGTCGCGCGCAGGGGCGCCGCTACTCGTGGGGTTACCCCGCATGCCCCGATCAGTCCGAGCACGAGAAGGTCTTCCGCCTGCTCGGCGCCGAGCGGGTCGGGCTCTCGCTCTCGGGCGGGTACGCGGTCGAGCCCGAGCAGTCGACGGTGGCGATCGTTGCCCACCATCCCCAGGCGGTCTACTTCGGGATGAAGTCTGGCTTTTTGCCCAAGGACGAGGCCCCCGACGAGATCATCGCCGGCACCGAGCGCGGCGGGGAGCTGGCGGTCGGCGACGCGGTCTGACTCGCCGGCGTCGGTCGCTGGCGCCCTTCGCGTGCGCTCGCCGCCGCTTCACCGACGTTCTGGCTCCGAACCGCTCGCTAAGACCACCGGCCGGGCCCCGGCGAGCGTCTCGATCCCGCTCGCAGCGGCGACGGTCGCTGCCGCCGGTGGCTCAACCGGACGGCGCCGCCCGGTGCGCAGCGGCACCTCTTTGAGAAACCACGAAAGGGCGAACGCGACGGCGGTGAACGCGACGCCCCACAGGAAGACGCCGTTCAGAGCGTGCGCAAAGGCGTGGAGGAACCCGTCGTGTATTGCCGGGGGCAGGCGCTTGGCGTCCGCCGGATTGAGATGCACCCCACCCGAGGCGTGGAGCTTCGCCGCGGCGGCGGGCGGTAGCTTCGCGAGCCCGGTGGCCAGCCGAGAGGCGAAGATCGCCCCGAAGATCGCCACGCCGAAGGAACCGCCCACCGAGCGGAAGAACGTCGCGGTCGAGGTGGCGACGCCGAGGTTCTCGGGCGTCGCGTCGTTCTGCACGACGAGCACGAGCACCTGCATTACGAGCCCGATGCCGACTCCGACGACGAGCATGAAGACCGAAGCGAGGGCCCGCGAGGTCGAGACGTCGAGCAGCGAGAGCAGGAACATCCCCAACGTCAGGATCGCGGTGCCCGCGATCGGGAAGGCCTTGTAGCGCCCGACGCGGCTGATCACCCGGCCCGAGCTGATCGTCGCCACGAGCAGGCCGAGGATGAGCGGGAGCATCTGGAGCCCGGAGCTCGTCGGGCTCGCCCCGTAGACAAGCTGCAGGAACAGCGGGATGAAGACGATCGCGCCGAACATCGCCAGGCCGATGACGAACGCCATCGCACTCGCGACCCGGAAGACGCCGCTGCGAAACAACGCGAGCGGCATGACCGGCTCGGCGGCGTGGCGCTCGCGCGCCACGAACAGCGCGAGCAGGACGAGACCCGCCGCCCCGAGCCCCAGGATGGTCATCGACCCCCACGCGTACTCGTTGCCTCCCCACGTCGTGAGGAGGATGAGCGCGCTCACCCCGGCGGTCAGGAGCAGCGCGCCGAGGTAGTCGATGCGGCGATGCTCGCGCCGAGGAGCGAGATGGAGCTTGAGCGCGCAGACCACCAACGCGACCGCGCCGATCGGCAGGTTGACGTAGAAGACCCAGCGCCAGGAGAGGTTGTCGACGAAGAAGCCGCCGAGCAGCGGCCCGGCGACCGACGCGACGCCGAACACCGCGCCGATCAGCCCCATGTAGCGACCGCGCTCGCGCGGCGAGACGAGGTCGCCGATGATCGCCTGCGCGCCGACCATCAGGCCGCCGGCTCCGACACCCTGCAGCGCTCGAAAGGCCACGAGCTCGCCCAGCGAGCGCGAGAGGCCGGCGAGCACCGACCCGGCCAGGAAGATCACGATCGCGGCCTGGAAGACGGGCTTGCGCCCGTACATGTCCCCGAGCTTGCCGTAGAGCGGCGTGGAGGCGGTGGAGGCGAGCAGGTAGCTCGTCACGACCCACGAGAGGTGGTTCAGCCCGCCGAGATCGCCGACTATCGTCGGCAGGGCGGTCGAGACGATCGTCTGGTCGAGCGCGGCCAGGAACATCCCGAGCATGAGCGCGGCGAAGACGGGCAGGAGCGCCCGCGCCGAGGCATCGTCGACGAGCCCGCGCGGGTCCTCTGGGGCGGCCCTCGCGCGGGAGCGCAGCCTCATCCGCTCAGGCCTCCGCTTCGAGCCGCTCACGCCGCCGCGCGGGCAGGCTGACCGGAGCGGTGTGCAGGGCGCGCAGGCGAACGTCCTTCCACGAGAGCCCTTCCTTGACCAGCGCGGGCGTTCCCATGAAGATCGCCGTGGCGATCTCGACTGCCTGCAGGACGATCCCGTAGCCCACCGCGTCCCCGTAGGAGACGCCATAGGCGCCGTGCAGCACGGCCACGCAGGCGGCCTGGAAGATCCCCAGGTTCGACGGCGTGACGGGAAGCACCGCGGTGACGTTGATCGCGAAGAGCACCGCGGCGGCCGCCCCGATCCCCGCCTGACGATCGAGGCCGAACGCCACGAGGAGGACGTAGCAGGCGATCCACTGCAGCCCCCAAGCGCTGAGCTGGGCGCCGACGGCCACCGCCCCGAGGCGCGGGCGACGAAAGATCGCGAGCCCGAGGCGCACGCGCGCGAGGGCGGCGCGCGCCTGGCTCACGAGAACCTGGAGGCGCGCGAAGCGCGAGGAGGAGCCCCGCGCGAGCAGGGAGGGCCCGACGAGCACGGCGGCGAGCAGCAGCACGGGCGCGATCGTCGCCACCACGAGCGCTCCCTGGTGCCCGCGGAACAGGCCCACCGAGGAGAACATGACGGCGCCGAGGATGACCAGGGCGAGGATGTTCAGCGCAGTCTGGGAGACCATCGTGCCCAGCACGACCGGCAGGTGCTCGCGCGGGCGCCCGGTGCGACGCGCGACGATGAGCGAGCGGGACACCTCGCCGAGACGCGCGGGCAGGGTGGCCGACATGAGCACGCCGATGAACGTGCCCTGCAGCGCGTCGAGCAGTCGCACCCGCGCGTGGGGCAGCGCGGCGCGCAGGATCGCATGCCAGGCGCAGGCGCGGAGGATCATCGAAGCGCACATCAGCCCGAGCCCGGCGAGCACCCACGGAGGGCTCGAGGAGACGAGCGAGGCGACGATGGAGTCCACGCCGATCTGGTCGAGGGCCAGATAGGCGACGCCGGCCACGAGCAGCGCGCCCAGGGCGACGAGGGCGCGACGCGCGCGCCTCGGCCGATCGGGCGCCGGCGGCTCGAGCGAAGGCAGGCGCTCGGCCGGCACCCGGGGCCGGAGATCGGCGGGGCTCGCCCCAATGCGTACGGCGGCGCGGCGCACGAGTCCCTCCGCCTGCCCGACCGCGCCCGCCTCCTCGTAGGCCTCGAGCACTTCGGCGGCGACCTGCGGCCAGGCGAAGCGCTCGGCGCGGCGCGCGGCCTCCTCCCCCATGCGCCGCCGCCGGTCGGGCTCGAGCCAGAGCTCACGCAGCGCCTCGGCGAGCGCCGTCGCGTCGCTGCGGGGCACGAGCACGCCGTCGCGACCGTGGCGCACCACGTCGCGGTAGCCGGCGATGTCGGAGGCGAGCACCGGCGTACCCGCCGCGAAGGCCTCCGTCAGCACCATCCCGAAGCTCTCTCCTCCGAGCGACGGCGCGCAGAGCACGTCGGCGCGGGCAAGCTCACGTCGCTTCTGCTCGTCGGAGACCTTGCCGAGCACCTCGATCCCGCGCGGATCGAGCATCAGCGGGGCGAGCTCCTCCTCCTCGGCGCCGATCACCGTCAGGGTCGCGGGAACGTGCTCGCGCAGCGCCACGAAGGCACGCAGGAGGACCGGCAGCCCCTTGCGCTCCACGGCCTGGCCGACGAAGACGATCCGCAGGCCCTCACGCGCGTCGCGCGGCGCGGCCGGCGGCGCGCCGGGTCCGATCTCGACGCCGTTGGGGACGATCCGGTAGCGACCTCCGAAGAAGCGCCGCGCGGTCCACGCCGCCGCCTCCGAGACGGCGATCCGCACGTGGAGGTGGTTGAGCACCCGCCGCGCACCGAGGGCGTTGGCCAGGTGGTTGGAGAAGAGATCCTCCGAGTAGCAGTGGAAGGTCCCCACGAGCGGAAGGCGCGAGGACAGGCAGGCGTCCCAGCCGAGCGCGAGCGCCACGGGCTCGTGCACGTGCACGACGTCGTAGCCGCCCGTGCGCAGCTCGCGGCGCATCGCGCTCACGCCGACGGGCGAGTACGACACGTTCGACATGGAGCCGTTGGCCGGCACCCCGACCGTCCGACCCAGGGGAACGACGTAGTCGGGGACCGGATGAGCCTGCGGGCGCACGCCGCGATGCAGCGCGGCCGCCAGACGGTCGTCGGGGTCGTGGGGAGCCAGCACGCGCACGTCGTGGCCCGAGGTGAGAAGCTGCTCGGCGAGGGCCTCGATGTGCCGTGTGACGCCGCCTGGATAAGTCCAGGAATATGGCGACACGAAGGCGACGCGCATCGGCTCGCAGGGTACCAGCGGGCCGGGCGCCGATCCGGCCGCGAGCGGCGCCCAAACGCGATCTTCACGCCACTATACTTTGGAAAGGGACGCGGTTTTCCCGGCGCCCCGCGAATCCGCAATGTCCTCGCGTCACTTCGTCAAGTACACGTTCCTCAAGCTCGATCCCGCGTGGCGCCGCCTCGGTGAGGAGGAGCGCTCGGAGCACAAGCGCGAGTTCCTCGCCGCGTGCGAGGACTTCGCCGAAGGCCATCTGCTCCAGGCCTTCTCCCTGGTGGGCACGCGCGGCGACTGCGATCTGCTGCTCGTCTCCGAGGCCGAGAACCTCGAGCGCATCCACGAGCTCCACGTCGTGCTCTCCCAGAGCGGGCTCATGCGCTGGGCCTCGCTCCCCTACTCCTTCCTCGGGATGCGCAAGGGCTCGGAGTACTCCGAGGACCAGCGCCTCGTGCCGCGAGCCTTCCGCGGCAAGTACCTGTTCGTCTATCCCTTCGTGAAGACCCGCGCCTGGTACGGACTGCCGGCCGAGGAGCGCTGGCGGATCATGCAGGGGCACATCCAGGTCGGGCGGGAGTACCCCCAGGTCGACAACCACACGACCTATTGCTTCGGACTCGACGACCAAGAGTTCGTGGTCGCCTTCGACACCGACGACGTGGGCGCATTCCTCGACCTCGTCCAACGTCTGCGCACCACCGAGGCGAGCGCCTACACCCTGCGCGACACACCGAGCTTCACCTGCATCGCCGCTTCCTTCGAGCGCGCGGTCAACGCGCTCGACGGCGCCGCGCTCCCCGCCCTCGAGGTGGCCTCGTGACCACGAGCGCGGTCGGTCTCTCCCAGGACGTCGACGAGGTCCGCGACGTCACCGTGATCGGCGCCGGGCCGGTCGGGCTCTCCACCGCGTTCTGGGCGGGGATGCGCGAGGCCTCCGCGCGCATCGTCGACTCGCTGCCCGAGATCGGCGGCCAGCTCACCACGCTCTATCCCGAGAAGTGGATCTTCGACGTGCCCGGGCACCCGCGCGTGCTGGCCAAGGACCTCGTCGAGCAGCTCCGCGAGCAGGCGGTCGAGCAGTTCGACGTGCCCGTCCACCTCGAGACCACCGCGAGCACGATCTCCTGGGAGCCCGATCCCGAGGATCCCGAGCGCAACCTCGTCGTCCTGCACACCGACCGCGGCGAGCTGCGCTCGCGCACGGTGATCGTCGCCGGCGGCCACGGCGCCTTCGAGCCCAAGAAGCTTCCGGGCTACGACATGGGCCCGTGGGAGGGACGCGGCGCCTACTACCTCGTCGGGGAGAAGCGCGCGCTCGAGGGCAAGAAGGTCCTCATCGTGGGCGGGGGTGACTCGGCGTGCGACTGGGTGGTCAACCTGCTCGACACGGCGCAGGAGCTGACGCTCGTGCACCGCCGCGAGGGGTTCCGCGCGCACGAGGCCACCGTCGGTCAGGTCATGGAGGCCGCCGAGCGCGGCCTCGTCGACCTCAAGGTCCCGTTCCAGATCAAGGACGTCGTCGGCAACGGAGCGATCGAGAAGGTCGTCCTCTTCCACACCGAGGACGAGGCCCACGAGGTCGAGCTCGACTGCGACGCGATCCTCCTCCAGCTCGGGTTCAAGACCGCGCTCGGACCGCTCAAGGAGTGGGGCTTTCAGGTCGTCAAGGGAGCGATCGTCGTCGACGGGCTCATGCACACCTCGCTCGAGAACGTGTGGGCGTGCGGCGACATCACCACCTTCGAGGGCAAGCTCAAGCTGATCGCCACCGGCTTCGCGGAGTCGGCGGTCGCCGTGGCCCAGGCGGTGCACGCGATCCGGCCGGAGATGAAGATCCAACCCAAGTACTCGACGAACACCGGCGTGCCCGGCGCGGTCGAGGGCCAGGCCTGAACGCTCCGAGCGCCGCGGCGCACCTGCGCGCCGCGGACCCGGTGCTCGGCGTGGTGGTCGAGCGGGTCGGCGAGCTCGAGCCCACGGGTCGGGGAATGGCCGGGCGCCCGGCCGACCTTTACGGCGCGCTCGTGCGCTCGATCGTCGGCCAGCAGCTCTCCGTGCTGGCCGCGCGCTCGATCTTCGGCCGGCTGACCGAGCGCTTCGGCGGCCGGACGCCGACGCCCGCGGAGGTCCTCGCCGACGACCCGGAGGAGCTGCGCGCGGCGTGTGGCCTCTCCCGCGCGAAGGTCGGCTTCCTGCGCTCGCTGGCCGAGCACGTCGAGTCGGGCGAGCTCGAGCTCGAGCGCCTGGACGAGCTGCCCGACGAAGAGGTGATCGCCGAGCTCGTGGCGGTCAAGGGCCTCGGCGTCTGGAGCGCCCACATGTTCCTCATCTTCACCCTGGCGCGGCCCGACGTGCTCGCGGTCGGCGACCTCGGCGTGCGCCGCGGGGCCGAGCGTCTCTACGGGATGCCGGGCCTCCCCACGCCGGTCGAGCTCGAGCGGATCGCCGAGCCTTGGCGCCCGTACCGCTCATCGGCGTGCCGCTACCTGTGGCGCCACCTCGACAACGCGCCGGCCTGAACAGGCACGGATAGCCTCATGCAACCGACCGACAGCTCGAAGGGAGCGAGATGGGATTCGACCAGTATCACGAGCCGGCAGGCGAGCTGAGCGCCGAGGCGCGCACCTTTGCGCGGATGATCGCCTCGCTGACCGAAGAGGCGGAGGCGATCGGCTGGTACGCCCAACGCATCGCCCTCGAGCCCGACGACGAGGCCCGCGCGATCATGGAGAACGCGCAGCAGGAGGAGTTCAAGCACTTCGCGATGGACCTCGAGTTTCTGCTGCGCCGCACGCCCAAGTGGCGGGTCGCCCTTCAGGGGGTGCTGTTCACCGATGGCGACATCGTCGAGGCCGGTGAGGCGGCCGAGGAGGCCGAGGACGAAGTCGACGACTGATCGGCGTCGCTCCTCACCGCCCTGCTCAGCCGGGGATGCGCTCCAGGAAGCGCGGCAGCCCGTCGTCGGGAATCGGCTCCCAGGGCGCGGCGTAGGCGACGAACTGGTGCGCGCTCGGCCGGATGCCCGGATCACCGTCGAGCGCTCCCAGGCGAACGATGGTGACGGCACCGTCCTCGGGACGGCGGGCGAAGAGCGCCGAGCCGCACTCCCCGCAGAAGGCCTTCTCCAAGCCGTCTCCGGCGAACCACCCGCGCACGTGCTCCTCGCCCGCAACGACCCGGAAGGACGCCGGCTCGACGCGCGCCGAGGCCTGCACCGCGGTGCCCGTCCGGCGCTGGCAGCGGGTGCAGTGGCAGTAGGCCGCGGCGATGAGCGGCGCGGCGATCTCGAAGCGTACGACGCCACAGCCGCAGCCGCCGGTGAGGGGAAGCGCGATCGTCGACTCCACGGACTCAAGCCTAGGGCCTCCGAGACCGCAGCGGCGCCCGGCGAGCGCCCGGGCGCTCCAGCCAAGCGCCGGGCGAACGTCCATGCAGCGTCACCCGGGCGACGGTGGCCGTACGTTCGCGCTCAGGCGGTCTGGCGGCAGCTGCTCCCTCGGTGGGCACGGATCCCGCTGCGCGACGCTCCGGCGAAGGCGACGTGCTGAGGCGACGCCTGAGCGCGCAGCTTCTCAGCGGCACGCCTGCCCGCGAGCCCGTGAGCGTCGCCGAACGGCTGCTCGCCGTGCAGGCCCAGGACGCTCGGGGTGCGCGCCTGGCCGTACGCGCGCGCACGACCGGTCTCTCCTCCGCCGACGTGGATCGGGCTCTGAGCGCCGAGCGCTCCCTGCTGTTCACATGGCTGAACCGCGGCACGCTTCATCTCGTGCGCTCCAAGGACTACGGGTGGCTGCACTCGCTCACCACGCCGCCGCTGTTCACCGGCAACGCGCGCCGCCTCGCTCAGGAGGGGGTCACTCCTCGCGCCGCCGAGCGCGGCGTCGCGATCGTCGAGCGCGCGCTGGCCGACGAGGGTCCGCTGACGCGCGAGCGGCTCCGGGAGCGACTCGAGAGCGCCGGAATCAGGACCGCGGGACAGGCGCTCGTCCATCTCCTCATGCTCTGCTCCCTGCGCGGGCTCGTGGTGCGCGGACCCATGGTCGGCGCCGGCCACGCCTACGTGCTGGTGCGGGACTGGATCGGAGAGCCCGTTCGGGTCGATCGGGACGCCGCTCTGGCTGAGCTCGCCCGTCGTTATCTCGCGGGCCACGGTCCGGCCGGTGATCGCGACCTTGCGAAGTGGGCGGGGCTCGCCCTGCGCGACGCACGCGCCGGGTTGAGCGCGATCGCCTCCGAGCTCGACGAAGAGGCCGGGGGACTCGTAGACCTGACCGCTCGTTCCCCGGCGAGCGACCTCCCCGCGCCCCGCCTACTCGGCCCCTTCGACCCGTTGCTCCTGGGATGGACCTCGCGCGCAGCGGTGCTCGGCTCGCATCAGGGAGTCGTCACCATGAACGGGATCTTCCGGCCGATCGCCCTCGTAGAAGGCCGAGCCGTGGGGACATGGAGGATGCCCCGGGGCGAGGTGGTGCTCGAAGCGTTCTCCGGGGGAGAGATCGACCCGGCGGTCGCTCTCGCGCTGAGGACGGACGGGGAGGACGTCGCTCGCTTCCTCGCCGGCCCGCCGTAGCCTCAGGATCCGCCGCCTGGGGGGCCTGCCGGTTGATCAGAGTTGATCGTCGCAGAGCTACTCGAGCTGGCTTTGATCGCCTGCCCGTGGTGGGCGCGTTCGGAGACGCCTCCCGTCGTGCGCCTCCGGCAAGATGCGCAGGACGCATGAGCTCGCCTCCCGGCTCCACCGCAACGATCCTCGCGGTCGCCCGACGTGCAACGCACTTCGTGTCCAAGCCGACCGAGGGGCGCATCCGGCTCGTCGCCGGTCTCGGCGTGGAGGGCGACGCGCATGCGGGCCGGACGGTGAAGCACCGCTCGCGGGCGAGGCGCGACCCGACGCAGCCGAACCTCCGCCAGGTGCACCTCATCCACTCCGAGCTGCACGACGCGCTGCGGGACGCGGGCTATGCGGTCTCTCCCGGCCAGATGGGCGAGAACCTCACCACGCGAGGGATAGAGCTGCTCAAGCTGCCGACGGGCACGATCCTTCGCCTCGGGGCCGACGCGGCGATCGAGGTGACCGGCCTGCGCAATCCGTGCAAGCAGCTCGACGGAATCCAACCGGGCCTGATGGAGGCGACGCTCGACCACGACGAGAACGGCAACCTGGTGCGCAAGGCCGGGATCATGGCCGTGGTGATCGAGAAAGGAGAGGTGAGGCCCGGCGACCCGATCGCCGTCGAGCTCCCCCGCGAGCCGCACCGGGCGCTGGGGCCGGTCTAGGTGCTCGCACCTCGAGGAGCGTCGACGGCGAGAGAAGAGAGCGCTCACTTTCGCTCACTCCAAGAAGGGTGAGCGAAACGGCTCGGCGAGCATCGAGACGCCGATCGGGCGCGTGGCGCGGGTCCTACTGCCGGTCGCGCGCTTGTCGCGCGACGGGCCCCCGTCGCGCGACGGGGCCAGGGACCGGCGACAGGACCCGCCCGCAGCAGGGCCGGACCGGAAGTCCCGAGCCGCAGCCGCCCGCTCAGACCGCCGAGACCTCTTCCTCGTCGGCCACACGGAACGACGATCCGCAGCCGCAGGCGGCGATCACGTTCGGGTTCTCGACCTTGAACCCGGCGCCCTGGAGTCCGTCGACGAAGTCGATCACCGAGCCGCCGATGTAGGGCAGGCTCGGACGATCCACGAGGAGCTTGATGCCGCGGTCTTCGAACAGGGTGTCGCCGTCGCGCTGCTCGTCGAACGCAAGCACGTACTGAAATCCGGAGCAGCCACCACCGCGGACACCGACGCGCAACCCGGCGGCACTCGCCTGCTCGCCCTGCGAGGCGAGGAACTCGTTGACCTTCTCGGCGCCCTTCTCGGTCAAGGTGACCATCGACCAAACCTCCGGCTCGAACGGCAAAGCTTAACGAAGTGTAGCCACGCGAAGCCTCCCGGGAAGCGTCGCTACCCTTGACTCGGATGGTCACTCCGGAGGAGCTCAAGGACCGCATAGAGGCGGGCATCCCGGGCGCCCGCGCACAGGTGAGCGGCGATGGTCGCCACTTCGACGCCGTGGTCGTCTCCGGCGCATTCCAGGGTCTCAGCCGTCTCGCCCAGCACCGGCTCGTCTACGACGTGTTCGACGGCGAGCTCGGCGACCGGATCCACGCCCTGTCCATCCAGACCCAGCCCGAGTAGAGAGAGCGAGAGAGCGCATGAGCGAGCCGACCGAGAACCCCCTCCGCGGAGCCATCCAGGAGGCCATCACCTCCAACCCGGTGCTCCTGTTCATGAAGGGCAGCCCCGAGCAGCCGATGTGCGGCTTCTCGGCGCGCACCGTCGGCGTCCTGCAGGCGCTCGGCACACCTTTCGCGGCGGTCGACGTGCTCCCCGATCCGCGCATCCGCCAGGAGCTCTCGGGCCTATCGAACTGGCCGACGATCCCGCAGCTCTTCGTCAACGGCGACCTCGTCGGGGGCTGCGACATCATCACCGAGATGTACGGCTCCGGGGAGCTCGCCGAGCTGCTGGGGGTCGAGGAGAGTGCCGAGGAGGCGGCCGGCGAGGTGGCCGAACCGCGTCCCGGGGAGCCCGCTCCGCTCTCGATCGAGAACCGGCTGAGCTGAGCTACTCCGCGGTGTCGGGCGAGCGCGCCGCTTGCTCGCGGCGCCACTCGAGGTGCTCGAGGATGCGCCGGGAGTCGCAGATCGCCTCGCCGTCGATGACGAGCAGCGGCACTCGCGTCTGTCCGCTCAGCACCTCGACCTCCTCTCGGCGCGCCTTTGAGCGGGCGACCCGGACCTCGCCCGCCTCGATCCCCTCCCGCCGCAGCGCTCGGGCCACCGTGCCGCAGCGGCAGCCGAAGTTCGTCGGGGTGTTGCAGCGGTAGAGGGTGGCCACCCGATGCACCCTAGTCCCATGCGCCCGCCCCGGCCGGCCCTCAGCGAACCCACGCGCTAGCCTCCGCGGTCGCATGGCCCGGGTCGCGATCGTGTCGGACACGTGCCACTACCTCCCGCCGGAGGTCGTGGCCGAGTACGGCATCCATCAGGTCTCGCTCTACGTCCACTGGTATGGTCGGGAGGACCGCGAGTCGCAGATCGGCGACTACGGGGCCTACTACGAGCACCTCCGCGCCGCCCCGGAGGTGCCCACCACTTCGCAGCCCTCGATCGGAGACGTCCTCGGCGTGTGGGAGCCGCTGCTGGAAGAGGGGCTCGACATCGTCTCCATCCATCTGTCGGCCAAGATGTCGGGCACCTTCGAGTCCGCGCGCCAGGCGCGGGCCGAGCTGGGTGAGCGGGGATCGCGAGTGGAGGTGCTGGACTCGGCAACGGCGTGTGGAGGGCAGGGTCTCATGCTCCTCGCCGCGAGCGCCGCGGCGAAGACCGGCGCCGACCTCCGGGCGGTGACCGCGCGGGCGCGCACGGCGCGGGGGGAGCTCAAGATGTGGTTCTGCGTCGACACGCTCGAGTACCTCAGGCGCGGTGGTCGCGTGGGCGGCGCGCAGGCCTGGCTCGGATCGGCACTGAAGATCAAGCCGATCCTCACCGTGGAGTCGGAGGTCACCCCGATCGAGCGCGTGCGCACGGCCGGGCGGGCGTTCGAGCGGATGGTCGACTACCAGCGTGCGCTGCACGAGCAGGGCATCGACGGCTGGATCGTTCAGCACATCCGCGCCGAGGAGCAGGCGCAGCGGCTGGTCGCGCGCGGACGGGAGATCTTCGGCACCGACCCCCTCTTCGTCTCGGAGATCGGACCGGTCGCCGGCACCCACCTCGGTCCGGGGCTGATCGGCGTGGGCGGGATGCCGAGGGCCTGCCTCGCCTGAGGGCCCTCAGCGCGGCGGCATGACGAGCCCGGTCGGCTCGCTGGTCTGCGGCACCTGCCCCTCCTCGTCGGGGAGCCCGGCCCGCCCGCGCGTCGCGCACGACGATCTGAAGCGCGCCGGCGACCGGGATCGTCACGAGCGCTCCGAGTACGCCGAGCAGCGCGGCGCCGATGAGGATCGAGATGATGACCACGAGCGGTTGCACGTTGACCGTGCGGCGGTAGACCACCGGCTGGATGACGTTGTTCTCGATCTGCTGGTAGAAGATGAGCACCACGAACCACCCGATCGTCGAGGTCGGGAAGTGGTTGAACAGCGTGATCACCCCGATCAGCGCTCCCCCGATGCTCGCCCCGACCAGCGGAACGAGGTCGAGAAAGGCCATCAGCACCGCGAGGGGAACGGCGAAGGGCACGCCGAGCACGGTGAGCGTGACGTAGGTGACCGTGCCCGCGACCACGGAGATGATCAGGTTGCCCGCCACGTAGCCCGATACCGCCCGGTAGATCTCGCTCGCCACCGTGCGCAGCCGTGCCTCGGTGGAGGGCCGCGCCAGCCCGACCGCGAGCTCGCTGATCCGCTTGCCGTCGAGCAGCAGGAAGAAGGCGAGCGTGAGCACGGTGAGGAGCTGGACCACCGCGCCGAAGACGCCCACCGTCACGTCGCGCAGGGCGCCGACCGCGCGCCCGAGCCGCGCGGGGAGCTTCGTCGCCTGGCTCTTCAGCTTCTGGGTGATCCGGTAGCGCCGGTCGTACTTGGCGATCGTCTTGTTCTTCGTCGCGTCCTGCAGGTATTGAGGCAGGTGGCCGGCGAAGGAGTTGACCTGCCCGACGATCGGCGGGACGACGACGAGCCCGACGCCGAAGACCGTCAGCCCGATCAGTCCGTAGATGAGGAGGATCGAGAGCCCGCGCGGCACCCGCCGGCGCGAGAGGAAGTCCACGGGCGGCCCGAGCGCGATGGCGAGGAAGGTCGCGATGAGCACGAGGCCCACCACGCTGCGCACGAGATAGAGCAGGTAGAGCAGTGCGGCGAGGCCCGCGACCGTGAGGAAGACCCGGGCGGTGGCACGAGCCGAGGGACCTGAGGACGGCGCCGTGGGCACGGGGCGCTCCTCCGCGGCGCTGGACTAGGAGGAGCGGAAGAGTCCGCCGATCGCGGCGATCCCTCCGCCCAGCACAAAGCCCGCCACCGCGGCACCGATCATGGCCTGCTGCTTGCGCGCGCGCAGCTGCTTGCGCCAGTCGGTGAGCTCGGTGACCTCGGCACGCAGACGGTCGAGCGCGCGACCGAGCTCCACACGGTTGGCCTCGATCGAGGCGCGGATCTCCTCCGGAGTACGCGTGGCGGGCGGCATCAGGCGCCGACCTCCGGGCTGCCCGCGGGCGGGGCGCCCTTGACGGTCTCGCGCACCCGCTTGGCCTCGTCGATGGCCATGACCGGGGTGGGAGGCGAGCCGCGCTTGACCCACTTGAACGCGAGGAAGCCGGCCAGACCGCCGAGCAGGAAAAGGATGATCGCCGTGGTCAGATACCCGAGCCAGACGTAGTCGGAGGGACCGGACCGGTAGATGTCGGCAAAACCCCACGAGAGGGCGTGGAGCAGGAAGAGAAGGCCGATCACGGCGAAGATGCCGGCCGCCGCGCCGACCGCCGCGGCGCGGGCGAGGATCTTGGCCTTCTCAGTGACCTCGGCCTTGGCCAGCTCGATCTCCTCGCGGACGATCAGCGTCGCGCGCTCGGAGACCTCGTTGATCGCCGCGGCGATCTGGTTCTGGGCGGGGTCAGTTGCCAAGGCGCTTGAGGAGTAGAGCAAAGACGAGGCCGCCGGCGAACGCGCCGCCGACGAGGAACTCGAGGCGATCATCGGTCGTGGACTGAACCGACCCTACCGCGCCTGAGGCGTTCGAACTCACGGAGTCGGCGACTCCGCCGACGCGGGCACTCACCGCGGCCGCCGCATCCGAGGCCTTGGCGCTGACGGTCTCAGCGGTGCTCGGCGTGGCCGGCTCGGGCGCGGAAGGCGGCGGATCCGGGGAGGTCGGGGGTGGGGGTGAGGGGCTCCCGGCCTCGTCGGGCGCGGGGTAGGTCCCCACCACCGGCTTGGTGCCGGGCGCGCCGAGCGCACCGGGCACGTCGTGCGCCTGCGTCGCATCGCCGAGCTCTCCAGAGGAGGGTGCCTCCGGGCTCAGGGGCGCGGGCTCCTCGGCCGGCGCGTCGTGTCGGTGCTCGTCGGTCATTCGGGCGGGTCTTCCCCGAAGGCGCGGGTCCAAATCACCGTCGCGAGCCGTTGCGTGCCGAGGCTGGCGAGGGCGCCGAGGGCGGCGAGAAGGCCGGACCAGGCTAGGCGCTTGGCGTGGGGACTGTTCATCTCGGCAGCATTCAAGCAGAGGCCCTGGACGTGTGCGCGCCGGGCAGCTCAAGGCCCCCGCAGATGGTTTCCACGATGAGCGCCTTGGCCCGCTCGAGCTCGAGCGCGCCGCCGGGGAGGACGTCGAAGATCCAGCCCGTGAGTACTTGCTCCACCGCGCCGTAGAACGCCATCGCGGCGAACTCCGGCGTGATGTCGGTGCGAAAGTCGCCCGACTCCTGCGCCGAGCGCACGATGGCGGCGATCTGCTCGTAGGCCTCGCGGATCTTGGCGAGGTGGGTGCGCCCGAACGTGCTGGCCGCCCGGGTCACCTCGACGATGATCACCTGCATGAGCTCGGGATCACGAGCGTAGGAGTCCACGATGAACGAAGCGACGGCCTGAAGCTTGTCGCGGGGAGGGAGGTCGTGAGCGTCGATCTCGGCGATCACGGTGAGCATCACGTCCCAGCGCTCCAGGAACAGCGTGGAGAGCACCTCGTCCTTGGAGGAGAAGTAGTGGTAGACGAGCCCATAGGCCACGCCGGCCTCGTCGGCGATGTCCGCCACCCGGCACGTGTGGAAGCCCTGGCGGGCGAAGACGCGAACCGCCGCGTCGAGGATCACGCGGCGCTTGTCGCGGGCGGCTGCCGCGGAGCGAGCCTTCACGCGTCGGCCTTGGGGCGACGACGAGCGCGCGAGCTGCTTCGGGTGGAGTTGAGCTGGACCGCAGCGCGCCGCACGGAACGTGTCCCTGTGGGTCGGAAATGGATTGACCGGTAAGTCAATCTCCCGGTGAGGGCAGGATACCGGGCGCCGACGCCGCAGCAGCCGGCCGCGCCGGTCACTCGGTGCGACGACCCGCCCGCGCCCGCCGCAGCTCGGCGAGGAGCAGCTTGGAGTGCAGCGCGCCGAGGAGCTCGCGCAGCGGCTCGGCCCCGGACGCGACGATCTCCACGGCGCGCTCGACGTCCACCTCGCCGGCGAGTCGATCGAGCAGCACGCTCACCTCCTCGGCCACGAGCGGCTCGAGCGCCTCGCGGTAGCGCAGTGTGTCGTAGACCGTGAAGCCGATCGCCTCGTCGTAGCCGCCGGCGCGAAAGCGCGAGATGGCGGCCACGATCGCCTCGTCGTCGGCGTCGTAACCGCGCGAGTTGGGAGACAGGATGCCGAGCTCCTCGAGGCGGCGCAGGACGTTGCGCGGGATGTCGTAGTCGCGGGAAGCGGCCGCGGCCGTCGTGCGACCGCCCTCGCGCGCGGCGATCGTGCGCTCGAGGATCCGGTCCTCGAGCTCCACGAGCGCCTCCGCGCGGTCGGGATCGTCCTCGAGGACGCCCCGGATGGCTTTGAGCGGCATGTAGCGCTCGCCCTGGAGGCGCTTGATGAGGCGGATGCGCTCGACGAAGTCGGGCGGGTAGTAGGCCATGTTGCGGCTCGTCCGGACGGGCTCGGGGAGCAGCCCCTCCCGCACGTAGTGCTTGATCGTGCCCGGACTGACCCCGGAGCGCTCGGCCAGCTCGCGCATGCGCAGCAGGCCGTTCGCGCTCATGCCAAGAAGGAGCCGGGGATCGCCTCCGCGGGACCCGCGACCGCACCCTTCTCCTCGAGCTGTGTCCGCTCGGCCTCGTCGTAGCCGAGCGCCTCGAGCACCGCTCGGGTGTGCTCGCCGAGGCCGGGCCCGGGCGTGCGGTTGGCGTCGCCGGGCGTCTCGGAGAGCTTCACCGGAAGTCCGAGCAGGCGCACGGGCTCCTTCGCGCCGGGCTGGTCGAGCTCGGCCACCATCTCGCGCGCGCGGACCAGCTCCGAGTCGAGCGCCTCGTCGAGCTCGAGTACGGGCTCGAGGCAGCAGTCGTGCTCCCCGGCGAACGCGGTCCACTCCGCGCGCGTGCGCTCGGCGAAGATCCGCTCGACCTCGGCGTGAGCCTCGGAGCCGGCGCGCTCGAACTGCGCGGGGATCAGATCCTCACGGCCCACGCCGCCGCACCACGCCTGCCAGAACTTCGGCTCGAGCGCGCCGAGCGTGACCCACCCGTCGGCGCACGCGTAGGGCCGGTAGCAGAGCAGCGCGCCCGCGAGCTCGAGCTCGCCGCGGCGCTGCGCGCGGCCCTCGGCGAAGGTGCGGGCGGCGACCATCGCCAGCCACGAGAGCGATCCGTCGAACATCGAGACGTCGACGAGCTGGCCGCGCCCCGAGCGGTCGCGCTCCCGCAGGGCGGTGAGGATCCCGAAGGCGGCCATGAGCGCGCCGCCCCCGAGGTCGGCGATCTGGCCGGCGGACTGGACCGGCGCTCCGCCGGCCTCGCCCGTGAGCGCGAGCAGCCCGTTCAGCCCGAGGTAGTTCATGTCGTGACCCGAACGCTCCCGGTAGGGGCCGTCCTGGCCATAGCCGGTGATCGCGCAGTAGACGAGGGCGGGATTCTCTTCGCGCAGGCGCTCGTAGCCCACGCCGAGGCGGTCGAGCACGCCGGGGCGAAAGGACTCGAGGAGGACGTCGTGCTCGCGCACGAGCCGCAGCAGCACCTCGCGGCCGCCCTCGTCCTTGAGGTTGAGACGTATGGAGCGCTTGTTGCGGTTGAGCGCGAGGAACAGCGCGGAGCGCGCGCTCGGCTCGGACCCCTCGTAGTACGGCGGCGACCAACGCACGTAGTCGCCCATGCCCGTGTCCTCCACCTTGAGGACCTCGGCGCCGTAGTCGGCGAGCAGGAGCGAGCAGAACCCTCCGGGAAGCAGGCGCGAGAGGTCGAGGACGCGGACGCCGTCGAGCGGTCCAGGGCTCACGGCACGGCTCCCCGCGCCGGGCGCCGGCCTCTCACGGGCTCGTCTCGAAGGGACGGCGGAAGATGTCGCGGCGCGTGAGGGGCGGCTCGCGGCGCGGGACGCCGAGCATCGTGCGCGCCTCGGCCACCGTCGCGGAGCGGCGCCCGACGTCTTGAGTCATCTCGCGGGCCTTGGCCACGAGATCTCCGTTGGAGCGCGCCATCTCGCCGTCGGGCAGGTAGAAGTTGTCCTCGAGTCCGACGCGCACGTTGCCGCCCAGGGTCAGCGCGGCGGCCACGAGCGTCCACTGCTCGCGCGAGATCCCGATCACGCCCCACTCGTGGGCGACCGGCGGGACCTGCTCGGCCATGTGCGCGAGGTTGCGGGCGGTGGGTCGGATGCCCCCGGTGACACCCATCACGCACGAGACCTGCAGCGGCGGCTCGAGTGCTCCCATGTCGAGCAGCGGGTCGAGGTTGGCGATGTGGCCCGAGTCGAAGCACTCGTGCTCGGGCTTGATGACCTCCTCGTTCATGACCTGGAGCAGGGTGCTGATCGTCTCGAAGGAGTTCTCGAAGACGGTCGAGAAGACGAAGTCCTTGCGCCGGGCGGAGTACTTCGCGTAGTTCATCGAGCCCATGTTGAGCGCGCCCACGTCGGGCCTCAGCGCACGCAGGTAGGCGATCCGCTTGTCGATGGGGACTCCGATCGCGCCCGTCGAGTAGTTGATGATCACGTCGCCGACCGCTCCCCGGATCGCCTCGGTGATCGCGGCGAAGTCCTCGACCTCGTAGCTCGGGACGCCCTCGGGCGTGCGCGCGTGGATGTGGATCATCGCCGCGCCCTCCTCGACCGCCCGGCGCGCCTCGGCGCCGTACTCCTCGGGCGTATACGGGATCGCGGGGCACTGCTCGCGGTTGGCGATCGCCCCGGAGATGGAGTTGGTGATGATGACGGGGTCGGTGAGGCTCACGGTGACGAGGCTCCTTGGTTGGTACCAATCCGGTAGCCCTTCGCCTGGAATTCCGCACGCGCGGCTGCGATGTGACGGCGAGTCGCCGTGTCGGTGAGCAGCTGTTGCTCGAAGGCCCTGTCTCGTATGCGATGGCCACTTAGGCCAGTCCGGATGAGCGGGTCAATGTCATTCGCGGCTCCTCGCATACCTGCCACGAGCTCGTCCTGAGCGTGCTGCACCTCAGTAGGAGGCCGAAGCTTTGACAGGCGGTCCGCGAACGCTCGCAACTTCGCTTGCTCCTCGGCGAAGAAGCGAGCGAAAGCCGGCGGCGTCGTCGGAACGCTCTCGTTTGAGGGCTTCCCAATCGTCTCCGCCTCGATCGACTTGACTCGCGCCTCGTACTCCGTCTTCGTGACGCTCACCGAACCACCGCAAGCCGGAAGGGCGACAAGGTCGCCGTCAGCGCGGCGAGGCGTTTCACGCCAGCGCCTGCCGGCGTGCTCCCGCGAAAGAGACCATTCCTCGGCCGTTGAGGCACGAGCAGAGGACAGAGGTCGTACCTCACGGCTCGCGTGCCGAAAGCACTTCGCGTTTGGTCACGCCCGCGTCGCCGAGCTCGACGTCGGGGCCGGAGAGGAAGTCCTCGACCGCCTTCTCCGGGGTGCTCAGCCCCTCCTCCAGCACACGGTCGATCCCCGCGCGGATCAGCTCGGCCACCGGACGGACAGTCTCCCGGGCGCGCTCGCGCAGAGCGCGCATCCGGTCCTCGTCGAGCAGGATCTGCGTGCGGTGAACGTATCGCGGCACCCGGCGATCACCCTAGCCCGCGCTGGTTCCGGGGGCGGCGTCACACCGGCACCACCCCGTGACGCTTCCACGGCCGCTCGACGCGCTTGCCCTCCGCCATCTCGAGCGCGCGGCAGATCGTCGGGCGGGTCTCGCGCGGGTCGATGACGTCGTCGATCATGTCGTTGCGCGCGGCGACGTAGACGTCGATGAGCTCCCGGTACGCGGCGATGAGCTCTGCCTTCTTGGCGGCGGGGTCCTCAGCCTCCTCGACCTGTTTGCGAAAGACGATCTCGACCGCGCCCTCGGCGCCCATCACGCTGATCTCAGCGCTCGGCCAGGCGACGATGAGGTCCGGCTCGTAGGCCTTGCCGCACATGACGTAGTAGCCCGCTCCGTAGGCCTTGCGCAGCACCACGGTGACCTTGGGCACCGTCGCGTTGGCCACGGCGTGGAGCATCTTCGCCCCGTGGCGGATGATCCCCGCCTGCTCGACCTTCGTGCCGACCATGAACCCCGGCACGTCCTGGAGGAAGACGAGCGGGATCCCGAACGCGTTGCAGAGGTTCACGAAGCGCGCGGCCTTGTCGGCCGAGTCGTTGTCGAGGATCCCCCCGAGCTGCTTGGGCTGGCTCGCGACGATCCCCGCCGGGCGGCCGCCGAAGCGCGCGAGGCAGGTGACGATCGTTCGCGCCCACTGCGGCTTCAAGTCGAAGTACACCCCGTCGTCGACGATCCGACGGATCACCTCGTAGACGTCGTAAGGCTTGCGGTTGGACTCCGGGATGACGTCGAGGAGCTCCTCGTCGCGGCGGTCGATCGGGTCGGCGGACTCCGCGAGGGGCGGCGGCTCCTCGCAGTGGGAGGGGAAGAACGAGAGGTACTCCTTGATCCGCGCGATGCACTCGGGGTCGTCGGCGACCTCGAGGTCGCCGACCCCCGACTTGCGGCAGTGCACGCGCGAGCCGCCGAGCTCCTCCTGGGTGACGTCCTCCCCCACCGCGGCGCGCACGAGGTGCGGGCCGGCGAGCGCCATCGAGCCGCGACCCTTGACCATGGGGACGAAGTCGGCGAGGCCGGGGATGTAGGCGGTGCCCGCCGCGCACGGCCCCATGAGCGCGGCGACCTGCGGGATCACGCCGCTCATCACCACCTCCTCGCGGAAGAGGTGCCCCGAGCCCGCGAAGAGCGAGCCGACGGCCTCCTGGATCCGCGCCCCCGCGGAGTCGAGCAGCCAGACGAACGGGATGCGCTTGCTCAGCGCGAGCTCACGCAGGCGCCCAACCTTGAGCTCGCCGGTCATCCCCATGGAGCCCGCCATGACCGTGAAGTCGTAGGCGCAGACGGCGAGAAGGCGGCCGTCGACCTTGCCGTAGCCGGTGATGACCCCGTCCGCCGGCGCGTCCTTGCCCTCGAGCCCGCGGACGGAGAAGTGGATGCCGGCCTGGATCCCCAGCTCGACGAACGACCCCGCGTCGAGGAGGAGGTCGAGCCGCTCGCGGGCGGTGAGCTTCTCCTGCGCGTGCTGGCGGGCGATCTTCCCCTCTCCCCCGCCGAGACGGGCGCGCGCGCGCCGCTCGTGGAGCTCCTCGACGAGCGGACGCAGGACGGAGGAGGGCGCGGTCTGGCTCATCGGCCCGTCCACGCCGGCTCGCGCTTCTCGAAGAACGCGCGGACGCCCTCCTGGATGTCTTCCGTGGAGAACGCGAGCGAGAGCTGGGAGCGTAGGAAGTCGAGCGCGTCCTCGAAGGCGAGATCCTGCGAGCGGAACATCGCGTCCTTGCCCAGGCGCATGAGCACGGGGGACTTCGCGGCCAGGCGCGTGGCCCAGTCCTCGACCGCCGCGTCGAACTCCTCGGGAGCCACGACGCGGTTGACGAGCCCGATGCGCTCCGCCTCCTCGGCGGAGATCTGCTCTCCGAGCAGCAGCAACTCGCTCGTCTTCTTGCGCCCGACGTTGCGGTAGATGAGCGCCATGATCATGAACGGGAAGACGCCGACGTTGATCTCGGGCGTCCCGAAGCGAGCGCCCTCGCGGGCGACGACGAGGTCGCACGCGAGCGCGAGCCCGAGTGCCCCGGCGAGCACGTGACCGTTCGCGGCGCAGATCGTCGGCTTGCCGAGACGACCGATCAACCCGAAGAGCCGCGGGAACTTCTCTGTGCCGAAGTGCTTGTGGATGAGCGGGACCTCGGCGGCGAACCCGCCCAGGTTCCCGCCGCTCGAGAAGACCTTCTCGTGTGTCGAGGTGAGCACGACGCAGCGCACGGCCTCGTCGTCGCGGGCGGTCTCGAAGGCCGCGACGAGCTCGCCGAGCAGCTCGTCGGAGAGCGCGTTGCACGTCTCGGGTTGGTCGAGGGCGATCCTCGCCACGCCCGATTCGGCGAGATCGTAGGAGAGGGTGGCGAAGGCCGGCACGCGGCGGGAACCTACCGCCTCGCACGGCAAGTAGGAAGTCCTACTGCCCACTCGACGCCGCTCTGCGCTAGCGTGCGGCTCGCACCTGCACCGACCCCGAACCGAGAGAGCCGACCCGTGTCAAGCTCCGTCTCCGCCCCCGTCGACGCCTCCGCGTCGGCCGATGTCCTCAAGCCCGACTTCGGCGCGCGGCGCAAGCACTTCATCTTCTCCGACGAGCACGAGCAGCTCCGGGAGTCGATCCGCCGCTTCGCCCAGAAGGAGCTCGCGCCCCACGCCGAGGAGTGGGAGGAGACGACGTTCCCGAACTCCGTCTTCACGCGCATGGGCGAGCTCGGCTTCCTCGGGCTCGACAAGCCCGAGGAATACGGCGGCCAGGGCGGCGACTACTTCTCGAGCCTCGTCCTCGCCGAGGAGATCGTCCACGCGCAGTCCGGCGGCCTGGCGATGGGGATCGCGGTGCACACCGACATGGCGATGCCCCCGATCCTCGCCTTCGGCTCCGAGCAGCAGAAGCAGGAGTGGGTCGCGCCCGCGATCGCCGGCACGAAGATCCTCTGCCTCGGGATCACCGAGCCCGACGCGGGCTCGGACGTTAGCGGCCTGAAGACGCGCGCCGTGCGCGACGGGGACGACTACGTCATCAACGGCTCGAAGACCTACATCACCAACGGCCACCGCGCCGACGTGATCGTCCTCGTCACGAAGACCGATGCCGATGCCGGCTACGACGGGTTCACGCTCTTCCTCGTGCCCATGGACCTCCCCGGCGTCGTGCGCGAGAAGAAGCTCGAGAAGCTGGGGATGCACGCCTCGGACACCGCGCTCCTGGCCTTCCAGGACGTGCGCGTGCCCGCCGATGCCGTGCTCGGGCAGGTCGGCAAGGGCTTCTACCACATCATGTGGGAGCTCCAGGGCGAGCGGCTGATCGGCGCCGCCGGGTGCGTGGCGGGCGCGCAACGCTGCTTCGAGCAGACTCTGCAGTACGCTCAGGAGCGCCACGCCTTCGGGCGCTCGATCGGCAAGTTCCAGGTGATCCGCCATAAATTCGCCGAGATGGCCACGAAGATCGAGGCGGCGCGGCAGATGGTCTACGTGACCGCCTGGCGCCACGCCAACGGCGAGTACCCCGTGCGGGAGATCTCGATGGCCAAGCTGCACGCTTCGCGGATCGCGGTCGAGGTCGCCGACGAGTGCATCCAGATCCACGGCGGCGCGGGCTACATGAAGGAGTACGGCGTCGAGCGCGTGTGGCGCGACATGCGCCTGAACCGGATCGGCGCGGGCACGGACGAGATCATGCTCGACGTGATCGGGCGGTCGTACGGGCTGTGATCTCCGCCGGAGATGCGCACTCCCCCGGACACTCCTCCGCGATAGGGTCCGCCGCATGAGCGCCGTGCAGTTGCGCCCTCTGCGAATCGGGGAGGTCCTCGACGCCGCGATCAAGATCTACCTCCGCAACGCGGGACAGCTCTTCCGCTCCGTCCTCGCCGTGGTCGTCCCGGTGCAGATCCTTGCCGCGCTGGTGCAGAGCTCGGCCATCTCCGGAGGCACCGTCGTCAACGGGAGGCTGACCGGCGTCCAGCAGGGCGGCTACCTCGCCGCTCAGCTCGTCATCGGCGTCCTCACGGGGCTCACCGCGCTCCTGGCGAGCGGGGCGTGCTTCAAGGCGGTCAGCGACGCCTACATGGGCGAGGCGCCCAACTAGCGCGACTCGCTCCGCTTCGCGTTCGGAAAGCTCGGGTCGCTGCTGTGGCTGACGGTCATCGTCATCCTCGCGTTCATCGCGCTCGTACTCCCCGGGATCTACCTGGGCGTGGCCTTCGCGGTCGCCCTGCCCGTTCTGCTGGTCGAGGACATCCGCGGCTTCAAGGCGCTCTCGCGGTCGTTCCAGCTCACGAAGGGTCGCTGGTGGCCGACGTTCGGGACGCTCCTGGTCGCCCTCGTCCTTCTCTACGTCGTCGGGATCGTCATCGGTCTGATCTTCGCCGCGCTGGCCTCGGCGATCATCTCGGGGAGCAGCTCGAACCTCGTGCTGTTCGTGGTCATCTCGGCGGTGCTCGGCATCATCAGCCGGACCCTCACCACTCCGTTCTTCGCCGCATGTGCGACCGTCATCTACTACGACCTGCGGGTGCGGAAGGAGGGGTATGACCTCGAGCTCCTCGCGCGCGACATCGGCCGCTCGGGGCCCGGCGGACTCGAACGCCCCGACGGGCCGCCGTCGCCGCAGGCACAGAGGACCGGCGGCTCGATCCCACCGCCCGAGGCGGGCTCTCCGACCTTCGCGCCGGATTGAGCCCGGGGCCCCGGCGGTGGGGCGCCGGCCTGGCGTGTGCACTCGTCGTCGCCCGCGTCGCTCAGCCGGCGCCGGGGGCATCAGCCGACGGCGCGCGACTGCGAGGTGAGGCCCACTCGATCCTGGCCGAGCGCCGCTTCCGCGACCCACCCGTCCCCCGACCGCTGCACGGCGTGCTCCACGCGCTGGGCGAGTGGCTCCAGCCGGTGTTCCGCCTCATCGGCCAGGTGCTGCGGGCGATCCTGTCCGTGGTCCCCGGCGGAGGCTCCGTGCTCTGGCCGGTCCTCGGCGGAATCGTGCTGCTCGGCGCCGGCCTCCTCGCTCGCCGGGTGATCCGCCGACGTGCCCGCGGCGAGATCGCGGCCGCCCGTCGGCGCCGAGCGGTCGCGGCGGCGGCCGACGATCCCGCCGAGCTCGAGCACCACGCCGACGAGGCCGAGCGCGACGGCGACCTCGACCTTGCCCTTCGACTTCGCTTTCGTGCCGGGCTCCTGCGCCTCCACGCCCGGCGGGCGATCGTGCTTCGTCCGTCGCTGACGACCGGCGAAGTGACGCGGCGCCTGGCGTCGCCGGCGTTCGCGGGCCTCGCCGGGACGTTCGAGGAGGTCGCCTACGGCGGACGCCCGGCCACGGAGGCCGAGGTGCAGGCGGCGCGCGTCGAGTGGCCACGCATCCTGAAGGAGACCGTGGAGGCATGAGCGCAGTCGAAACCGAACCGGCGCCCGGCGCGCAGTGGCGGGCACTGCGGCGCTCGCGCTGGGCGCCTCCCGTCGCCCTCCTGCTCGGGCTGCTCGCGGTGCTCGAGCTCGCGGGCGCTCTGCTGCCCGGGCCGGGCGGGCCGCGCTCGTCGAGCTACGCGACCGCGGCGGACGGTGTGGCCGCCTACGCGGCGCTCCTCGGGCGCGAGGGCCATGCCGTCACTCCGCTGCGTCGAGGCCTCGACGCCGCGCCGCTCGACCCGGGCACGACGCTCGTCCTCCTCGATCCCGACGTCGTCGTCGCTCCCGAGGCGCGGGCGCTGAAGGCGTTCGTCGCCGCGGGCGGCCGCCTCGTCGCCGGCGGCCGCGATCCGGGGCGCTGGCTTGCCACGCTTCTGGACCGACCGCCCAAGTGGTCCGAGGAAGGGCTGCTGGCCGCCGGTCCGGTCGGAGGCGCCGGCGAGCTCAACGGCGTGCGGAGGGTCCGCGCGGCGGGTGAAGGCGCGTGGAAGACGCCGGGGTCGGCGCGAGCGATCCTCGGTGGCCCGGCCGGAACGCTCGCCGTGACGCGGTCGATCGGCCGCGGGCGGATGGTGCTGCTCGCCGATCCCTCTCCACTGCAGAACCGCCTCCTCGACCAGGCCGACAACGCGGCGCTGGGAGAAGCCCTGGCCGGCGGGACCGGGCGCCCGGTGCTCTTCGCGGAGACCGTGCACGGCTACGGCCGCGGCCGTGGGCTCGGTGCCCTCCCGACGCGTTGGAAGTGGGCTCTCGGAGGCCTCGTGCTGGCCGCGCTGCTGTGGCTCGCCGCCCACGTCCGCCGGCTCGGACCGGCCGAGGAGGAGGGCCGCTCGCTCCCGCCGCCACGCCGCGCGTATGTCGACGCGATGGCCGCGCTGCTCGCTCGCAGCGGCCGGCTGCCCGAGGCCGGCGCACCGGTCGCCGCGGCCGCGCGCGATCGACTGCTGCGTCGGGCGGCACTCCCGCCGGACGCCGAGGACGAGGCGGTCGCGAAGGCGGCCGAGCGGCTCGAGCTCGGACCCGAGGAGGCGCGAGCGCTCGCCGGGCCTCCCCGCACCGAAGACGAGGCTCTGGCCGCCGGCCGGGCACTGGCAGGGCTGAACGGGACGAAGGCGTGAGGGAGCTCAGCGAACGAGTGGCGCACGAGGTGGAGAAGGTCGTCGTGGGCCAGCGCGAGACGGTCGAGACCGTGCTCGCCGCCGCGGCGCTCGGAGGCCACGTGCTCCTCGAGGGCGTTCCCGGGGTGGCCAAGACGCTGCTCGCCAACGCCCTCGCGCGCTGCCTGGACGCCGACGTCCGCCGCGTGCAGTTCACCCCCGACATGCTGCCCTCCGACCTCACCGGCACCATGACCCTGCGCGAGGGGGACCTGGTCTTTCGCCCGGGTCCCGTCTTCACGAACATCCTGCTGGCGGACGAGATCAACCGCACGCCGCCGAAGACGCAGGCCGCGTTGCTCGAGGCGATGCAGGAGCACCAGGTCTCGGTCGAGGGAGCCCCCCGCGCCCTTCCCGATCCGTTCCTCGTGGTCGCGACCCAGAATCCCATCGAGTACGAGGGCACCTATCCGCTGCCCGAGGCCCAGCTCGACCGGTTCCTCGTCAAGCTCGAGGTGGGCTACCCCGACGAGGCGCAGGAGCTCGCGATGCTCCAGCTCGGCCACCGCGGGCTCTCCCCGGCCGGCCTGACGTCCATCGCCGCCGTCGCCACCCTCGAGGACCTGCGCAGAGCGCGCGAGCAGGTGGACGCCACGACGGTCTCCGAGGAGGTCGCCCGCTACGTGGTCGCCCTCGTGCGCCAGACCCGCGAGCTGCCGAGCGTCTCACTCGGTGCGAGCCCGCGCGCGGCCGTCCACCTTCTCGGTGCTGCGCGCGCGGCGGCGTGTCTCGCCGGGCGAGAGTTCGTCACGCCCGACGACGTCGCGCGCATGGCTCCACCGGTGCTGCGCCATCGGCTCATCCTCACGCCGGAGGCCGAGCTCGAGCGCTACGGGCCCGACGACGCGGTGCGCACGGCGCTCGGTGCGGTGCCCGTGCCGCGATGACCCGCGGCAAGTGAGCCCCCGGCCGCGCGCCGCGATCCTCCTGGCGCTGATCGCGCTGGCGGGGCTCGTCGTGCCCCTCGGGGTGGCGGCCCTCGCGGCGCTCGCGCTGCTCGCCGCCGTCGGCCTCGATGCGCGGGCGGCGCGCCGCCGCCCGGCGGTGAGCCGGCGCCTGCCCTCGGTCCTCTCCCGCGGCGTGCCCGCTCGCCTGACCGTCGAGGTCGACGACCCGGCCGCTGAGCGCCTGACGCTGCGCCAAGCCGCCCCGCCCGACCTCGCCCTCCACCCGCAGGAGGCGCGTGGAGGGTTGAGCGTCGAGGTCGTGCCCCGCCGCCGGGGCCGCCACCGGCTTCCCGCGCTCGGGGGACGCCTCGACGGGCCGCTCGGGCTGAGCTCCTGGCATCACCGCTGGAGCGAGGAGACGGAGGTGCTCGTCTATCCCGATCTTCCCGCTGCGCGCCGGATCGCCGTGGCGGTACGAGAGGCGCGCTTTCGCACCGAGGGCCAGCGCTCCCGCGGACCCCTCGGGCTCGGCACGGACTTCGAGTCAGTACGCGACTACGTCCCCGACGACGACATCCGCCAGGTGAACTGGCGGGCGACGGCGCGGCTCGGGCGGCCGATGAGCAATCAGTACCGGGTGGAACAGGATCGCGATGTCGTGTGCGTCGTCGACTGTGGGCGGCTCATGTCCGCTCCGCTCGGCGACCGGACGCGACTCGACGAGGCGCTCGACGCGCTCACCGCGGTGGGCCTCGTCGCCGACGAGGTCGGCGACCGCTGCGGCGCGGTCGCCTTCGATGCGGCGGTCCGCCGCCGAGTGAAGCCTCGCCGCAACGGTGGGCAGGCCGTCATACGCGCGCTGTTCGACCTCGAGCCGGCCGGAGTCGAGAGCGACTATGAGCTCGCCTTCCGCGCCGTGGGGGGAGGCAAGCGCTCGCTCGTCCTCGTCCTCACCGACGTCCTCGACGAGGCCGCCGCTCGTTCGCTCATCCGCGCCGTGCCGGTGCTTGCCCGCCGTCACCTCGTGATCGTGGCCAGCGTGGCCGATCCCGACCTCGAGCTCGCCGTGCGGAGCCCACCGACCGTGCTGCTCGACGTCTATGCCGCGACGGCCGCGCTCGACGTGCTCGACGCCCGGGCCCGGGCGGTGGCGCAGATGCGGCGAGCGGGCGCGGAGGTCATCGAGCCGCCCGCGGGCAGCCTCTCCGCCGGCTGCGTACAGGCCTACCTCAGGGCGAAGGCGCGGGCGCGCGTGTGATCCCGCCGTCGGCCGCCGCGTCCATCGAGGCGGGGGCTCCCCGCCACAGGACGAGCATCCAGTAGACGGCCGCGAGGCCGAAGCCCACGCTCAGCGCGAGCGGCACACCGATCCGCCGAGGCGTCAGGAAGCCCTCCACGAGCCCGGCGATCACGAGCCATGGCGCGGTGCCGAGGACGATCTCGACGCCGCGGCGCGCCTCGCGACGAAGGGCGAGCGACCGGGGGTGCGGCCCCGGCGAGACGACCGACCACCCGACCCGCAGTCCCGCGCTCGCGCCGACGGCGATGCACGAGAGCTCGAGCACGCCGTGGGGCGCGACGAGCTCGACGAACCGGCCCCCGCCGCCCAGGCCGAGGCTGAGCCCGCCCACCACTCCGAGGAGCAGCCCGTTGTAGAGGAGCAGGGCGCCCGTGATCACGCCGCCGGCGATTCCCGCGGCGAAGGAGAGCAGCACGACCCTGATGTTGTTCGTGAAGATCTGGCTCGAGATCGCCGCGTCCCGCGAGGCGCCGAGGGGCAGCGCCCCTCCGTGCGGCTCCGCCGCCCCGCGAAAGGCCCGAGGGAGCACGCCCACCGCTGCGGCCGGGTCGTGCACGGCCCACACCGCTCCGAGCACGCCCGATACGGCCAGGAGGATCCAGGCGATCGCCAGGGTGACCGGCCGCTCGCGCACGCGCCGCCAGTACCCGCGCGAGACGAAGGCGCGGATCGACTCGCGCTGCGCTTCCGAGTCGTAGACGGCCAGCCGGGCGCGGCCGACGAGATCCTCGAGCGGCCGCACCGCCGGATCGCTGGCGTGAGTGCGCCGGACGAGCGCGAGATCGGCCGCCGCGGCGCGATAGAGCCAGCCCAGGCGCAGCACGCCGTCGGGCCCGAGCCGCTCCGGTCGGCTCCGAGCGCCCTGGGTCATCCGATCGAGCTCGTTCCATGTCGGCCGGCGGTCTTCGAGGAAAGCGTCTAAGTTCATCGGCTCGACAGGAGAGGCGTGGAGTACGAGGATACGATAAGCATCGCGACGCCGGAGGGCGTGGAGCTCGAGATGGTGCTGGCCGGGGCGGGCTCACGCGCCAGCGCCGCTCTCCTCGATCTCGTCGTCAAGATCGCCGTCTTCGTCGCCGTGTTCTTCCTCGCGCGCGGGCTCGGTCTGCGCGGCGGCCTGGGCGAGGCGCTCCTCATCGTCCTCTTCTTCCTTCTCCTCTACGCCTACGACGTGCTCTTCGAGGTCCTCGCCTCCGGGCGCACGCCGGGCAAGCGCTGGTCGGGGCTCCGGGTCGTGCGCGAGGGTGGCCGCCCGATCGGGTTCGGTTCCAGCGCCGTGCGAAACGTCCTGCGGGTGGTCGACGCTCTGCCGGGCGTGTACGCGGTCGGAGTCATCGCCGTGGCGATGACGCGACGCAACCAGCGGCTGGGTGACCTCGCGGCGGGCTCGCTCGTCGTGCGCGAGCGACGCGAGACCGGCGCCGGACCCGCCGGGTCGCCGCCGGCGGTCTCCGCCGTGGGATACGAGGACTGGGACGTCACGGCGGTGACGCCCGACGAGCTCGCCACGGTTCGCCAGTTCCTCGACCGCCGGGATCGGCTACGCGCCGGCGCTCGCGAGCGACTCGCCGTGGAGCTAGCCGACGCACTGCGCTCCCGCGTCGGGGGCGTCCCGCCGACGCTGCCCGCCGAGGCGCTCCTCGAGGGCATAAACGCCGCCAAGGCCGCGAGACGGTGAGCTCGGTCTCGACCACTCCAGGCGGTGGTTCAGCGACCGTCGATCGCCTTCCCTCTCCACCCTTCGCTCCTGCCCACGAGATACTGCGCACGGAGATCCGCGCGTGGGTCGCCGCCGAGCTGCGTCCCCACGCCCCGGCGTGGGAGGAGGCGCGCTGGTTCCCCGACGAAGTGTTCCCCGCGCTGGCCGAGCGCGGCTACCTCGGCCTCAAGTACCCGCGCGAGCTCGGTGGCTCGGACCGCGGCCACCTCGCCGACGCGGTGCTCATCGAGGAGCTCTCGCGCTGCGGGTCGGGTGGCCTGGCGGCGGGGATCGGCGCCCACATCGGCAGCGCCACGCCGCCCGCCGGCTCGGACGTCGCGGGACTGAGGATCCGCGCCGAGCGCGTGGACGGCGGCTGGCTCGGAGCGGCGCCAAGACCTACATCACGAACGGCGTGCGCGCCGACTTCTACGTCATCGCGGTCAAGACCACGGCCGCGGGAGGACACCACGGCATCTCGTTCCTCGTCGTCGACCGCCAGGACAGTATCCACGCGAGCAAGCTCGAGAAGCTCGGGTGGCACGCGTCCGACACCGCCGAGCTCGCCTTCGAGGAGGTCTTCGTGCCCGACGACGCGCTGCTCGGGCACGAGCACGGAGGCTTTGCGCTCATCATGGCCGACTTCCCAGTGGGAGCGGCTGCTGATGGCGCTCGGCGCGGTGGGGCGATGCATCTCGCCCTGGAGCGGGCGGTCGGGGCGGCGACGGAGGGGGGGGCGCGCGACCAAGCCAGGCGACTCGCCACACGCTCGCGGAGCTGACGTTCCGTGCGGAGTCCTGCCGCGCGCTCACCTACTTCGCGCTCGGCCGCTTCGTTCACGGCGGCGACGCGGTGCGCGAGGTCACCGAGGTCAAGCTGCTCTCCCAGCGCACCTGCTTCGAGGTGATGGACGGGTGCCTGCAGCTCGGCGGCGAGCGCGGCTACTTCGCGGACCCGGAGCTCCAGCGCGCGGCCCGCGAACGCCCGCCTCGGGCCGATCGGAGGCGGCACGGACGAGATCATGAAGGAGATCCTGGGCAAGACACTGCCGCTGTAGGGCCGCCGGGGGAGTCCGCACGGCCCTGTCGACGCCCTCGCGTGACGTAAGCTCCCCGCCTTTGCCACGAAACCGAGGAGCAAGCATGGGAGTTCTCGACGGGAAGGTCGCCATCGTCACCGGCTCGGCGCGGGGCATCGGGCGCGCGACGGCCGAGTTGCTCTCCGAGCAGGGCGCGAAGGTCCTCATCAACGACCTCGACGGCGACGTCGCGGAGCAGACCGCCGGGGAGATCGCGGGCGAGACCGTCGTCTACGCAGGCGACCTCACCAAGGAGGGCGCCTGCGACGAGCTCGTGCAGACCGCCATCGACTCGTGGGGCAAGCTCGACATCATCATCAACAACGCGGGCTACACGATGGACGGACCGGTGCACAAGATGTCCGACGGGCAGTTCCAGGCCATGCTCGACATCCACAACGTCGTCCCGTTCCGGGTCCTTCGCGCCGCCGCGCCGCACTTGCGCGAGCCCGCCAAGCAGGAGCGCGACCAGGGCATCGAGAACTTCCGCAAGGTCGTGAACATCACGTCGATCTCGGGCACCATGGGCAACGCGGGCCAGGCCAACTACTCCTCCGGCAAGGCGGGGGTGGTCGGGCTCACGCGGACGCTGGCCAAGGAGTGGGGCCAGTTCAAGATCAACGTCAACGCGGTGGCCTTCGGCTTCATCGAGACGCGCCTGACCGCCTCCAAGGAGGAGGGCAACGTCATCGAGAAGGACGGCGAGAAGATCCAGCTCGGCATCCCCGACCAGCTGCGCTCCATGGGCGCCATGCTCATCCCGCTCGGACGCCCGGGCACGCCCGAGGAGGCGGCCGGCGGAGTCTTCTTCCTCTGCTCGCCGTGGTCGAACTTCGTCCACGGCCAAGTGCTCAACGTGACCGGCGGCCAGTTCACCGGCATGTCGACCTAGGGCCACGACCCGCCGGTCGGGGAGCCATCCGGGGCGGCCGCCGTCAGGGCCGCGCCCGGGTGCCCTCGGGCATCTCCTCGGTCCAGCGGCGGCGCGCCGTGTCGATCACCTCGAGCGCGGCCTCCTTGGGATACCAGCCGTCGATCTTGACGACCTTGCCCTCCGGCGTCTTGTAGATGGAGAAGAAGTGGGAGATCTCGTCGCGCAGGGGCTGCGGGAGGTCCTCGAGCTTCTCGTGGCCGTTCCAGTTCGGATCGCTCACGGGCACGCAGACCACCTTGTCGTCCTGCCCCTTGTCGTCACGCATCCGGAAGAGCGCGATCGGCTTGACGGGGATCACGCAGCCGGGGAACGTCGCCTCGGAGACGCAGACCATCGCGTCGAGCGGGTCGCCGTCCTCGGCGAACGTCTCGGGGATGAAGCCGTAGTCGGTGGGATAGACCACCGAGGAGAACAGGAAGCGGTCGAGCTTGATCGCCTCGAGGTGAGGGTCCCACTCGTACTTGTTGCGGCTGCCCTTGGGTATCTCGACGAGGCAAAGGAGATCGCTGCTGTCCACGTCGGGGACTCTACGCCTCCCGTCAGCCCACCGGCTCTCCCTCCGCGTCTGCGTTGGTCTGCCAGATAGGGCTCAGGCGCACCCGCCGCCCTCCGCGCTCGATCGCGGCGAACAGGGCCCCGCCGAGCCCGCTCGCGTGCCCGACGATGATCCGGAGCACCTCGCGCGCCTGGGGATGCTCGGCCGTGCCGGTGGGCGAGGCCCACGCGCGGGAGGCGATCGCAAAGCTCTCGGCCTCATAGCGCCCGAGGAGCGTCGCGGCCACGCGGTTGACGCCGGCGGGTGAGTCGAGGTGCTCGGCCACGTCCTCGAGAAGTACTACCCGGCTGCCGCCCGGAGCTTCGACGACGGCGAAGGGAGCGATCTCGGCGTCGGGTTCGCCGAGGGCGTCGATTCGCTCGTGGGCGAACGCCCGCGCCGCGTCGAGCACCCCGCGCAGCTCTGCCGTGACGCGGGCGTCGTCGGGCTGAGCGCTCACCCGGGCGTGACCCCGCCGAGCGAGAGCCGGGTGCCCGAGAAGTAGTCGCCCGCGGGCGAGGCGAGGTAGGCGGTGAGGACGGCGAGCTCCTCGTCCGTGCTTCGCTGCCCCGGCGCGATCGTCGTCAGGCGGATCCCAAAGCGCGCCCACTCGACCGAGAGGGTGCGAGCCATGTTCTCGAGACCGGCGCGCGCCGCCTCGGCGGGCGGCGGCGGAGCGAGGAGCACCACCTTGCCACCGCGCTCGTCCGGGATCATGGCCGACTTCGCCGCCGCCACGACGACGCTCCAGGTCGCGTCGAGCGCGTCGGGCACCGCCGTCAGCGCGCGCGCGTCGAGGACGAGCGTGTCGATCCGGTTGATGCCCTCGAGGCCGAGGGCCTCCTCGTCGGGGCCCGGCAGCTCCAGCCCGGTGACGTCCGCCCCGAGCGCGCGCAGGGGGTCGGCGAGATCGCCGCTCTGGCCCTGGCTGGGGCCCGCGAGGAGGATCGCGACCCCGGCGAGAAGGCGCGGGCGAAGGAGTGTGTCCACGAAGAGGCGGCGACTAGGCGCCCGGCGGCGTGCGCCGTACCGGCGCGGGCTCCGGAAGCGCCTCCGCCGGCGGCGCCTCGACCGTGCCGGGGCGCTCGTCGCGCCCGGGCGGCGGAGGGAAGCCGGCGGCCTCGTAGGCGTCGCGCTCGTCGAGCGTCTCGCGCTCGAGCAGCGCGCGCGCCAAGCGCTCCAGGCGCTCACGATCCTCGGCCAGGCGCTCGCGCGCGATCGCGTAGCACTCCTCGACGATGCGCCGCACCTCGGAGTCGACGATCTGGCGCGTGGCCTCGGAGGTCGCGCCGCTCTGGCCGGGAAAGAGCATCGGCTCCTCGTTCGGGCCGGGAAGCACCGAGACCATCCCGATCTTCTCCGACATCCCCCACCGCCCGACCATCTGGCGCGCGATGTTCGTCACCTGCTCGAGGTCCGACTCGGCGCCCGTGGTCACGTCGCCGTAGACGAGCTCCTCCGCGGCGCGGCCGCCGAGCGCGCCGATGATCCGCCCGCGGAGGTACTCTGCGCCGTAGCCGTAGCGGTCCGTGGAGGGCGACTGGAAGGTCACCCCGAGCGCCCGGCCGCGCGGCACGATCGACACCTTGCGCACCGGATCCGCGCCGGGCTCGAGCATCCCGAGCAGCGCGTGGCCCGACTCGTGGTAGGCGGTCCGCTCGCGCTCCTCCACCGAGAGCGTGATCCGCCGCTCGGCGCCGAGCACGATGCGCTCGAGCGCATCGGTGAAGTCGGCGAGCTGCACCCGCTCATGCTCGCGCCGCGCAGCGGTGAGCGCCGCCTCGTTGACGAGGTTGCGCAGATCGGCGCCGACCATGCCCGGGGTGGAGGAGGCGAGGGAGTTGAGGTCGACGTCGTCGGCGAGCGGGACCGAGCGGGTGTGCACGTCGAGGATCAGCCGGCGGCCCTTCTGATCGGGCGGGTTGACGACCACCCGGCGGTCGAAGCGGCCCGGGCGCAGCAGAGCCGGGTCGAGGATCTCCGGCCGGTTGGTCGCGGCGAGGACGATCACGCCCTCCGAGCCCGTGAACCCGTCCATCTCGGTGAGGATCTGGTTCAGCGTCTGCTCGCGCTCGTCGTGGCCGCCGAGCGAGGCGCCCCCACCGCGCTGGCGCCCGATCGCGTCGAGCTCGTCGACGAAGATGATGGCCGGGGCCGCCTTCTTGGCCTGGTCGAAGAGGTCGCGCACGCGGCTCGCGCCCACGCCGACGACCATCTCGATGAACTCCGAGGCCGAAAGGGAGAAGAAGGGCACGTTGGCCTCGCCGGCCACGGCGCGGGCCAGCAGCGTCTTGCCGGTTCCGGGGAGACCGGAGAGCAGCACCCCCTTGGGGATCATCCCGCCCAGGCGGCGGTAGCGGTCGGGGTTGCGCAGGAAGTCGACGATCTCCACGAGCTCCTCCTCTGCCTCGTCGATGCCCGCCACGTCGGCGAAGGTCGTGCGCTGCTCGGAGGCCTCGTAACGCTTGGCCTTCGAGCGTCCGAGGCCGCCGATCCCTCCCCCGGCCGCACCCGCGGCCTTGCGCGCGATGAAGAAGAAGAGCGCGACGAGCAGCAGCGTGGGCCCGAAGCCGAAGATCAGCGTCTGCCAGAACGGACGCCCCGCGCCGAGGGGACGAGCGTTGATCACGACCCCCTTGGAGTCCAGCAGCGGGAAGAGCTTGGTGTCGGTGGCGAACGCGGGCGCGACCGTCTTGAACTTAGTCGTCGCGGTGGCGCTACCCGGAGGGTCCACGGGCTTCTTGAAGGTCCCCTGGATCTGGTCGTTCTGCGAGGAGACCTCGGAGACGTTGCCGTCCTGCACCTGGGCGCGGAACGTCGTGTAGGGCACGCTCGGGCGCTGCTCGCGCGAGGCGACCGAGCTGACGTACAGGTTGAGGATCAGGACGCCGGCCAGGAACCACCAGAACCAGCGGCCGCCCGGGGGCTTGAAGTTCCGCACCCCGCGCTCGGCGGGCTTGGACGGCTTGTGTCCCTCGACCCGCCAGGGCGAGCGGTCGGGCGGCGACGGCGAGGAGCCGGGCAGCCGGGGACGGGTCCGCGGTGATTCGGCCATGGGGCTACGGTCCATCCTAGACGCCGGACGCTACGGGCGGGCCGCGTTGGGCGGCGGGGCCGGCGCTCAGGCGGTGGCGGTGCGGCGGCGCTCGGCGAGCGCCTGCTCGCGCAGGCGGTGGCGGATGCCCTTGCGTCCGAGGCGCTCGAGCCCGGCATAGAGCGTCTTGATCTCGGAGAAGATCTCGTCCGCGGCCGCCTGCTGCTGCTCGCGCGTCGGATTGGCGACGGGCGCGAAGGTGAACGCGTCGCCGTACTGCACGGTGACCTTGGGGAACTGGAGCTTCTTCCAGTTGCGCACCCGGGACGAGCCGTAGATGGCCACGGGAACCACGGGCGCTCCGGTCTCGAGCGCGAGGCGACCGATGCCCGGCCGAGCCCTCTCTCCGAGCGCGCCGGTGCGCGAGCGGCCCCCCTCGCAGTACATCGCCATGCTTCCCCCGCGCGCGAGGATGGAATGCGCGGTGATGACCGCGTCCTCGTCGTGGTAGCCCCGGCGCACGGGAAACACCCCGCCATGGGTGTAGACGAACTGCATGGGGCGCTTGAAGAGCTGCGACTTGGCCATGAAGCGCACCTTGCGGCGGATGAAGGCGCCGAGGAAGAAGTGGTCCATGAACGAGAAGTGGTTGGGCGCGAGGATGACCGGACCGGAGGCCGGCACCTTGTCGGCCGAGATCGCGCGCGCCCGGAAGAACGTCCAGCCGTAGAGCGCGGTGCACGAGCGCACCAGCTCATACATGGGGTCGGGCTCGCGCGTGCGCGAGCGCTCGTGGAAGCGGTCGAAGTACTCCTTGGGGCGCGGGTCCTTGTAGACCTGCGCCTTCATCGACGCGAGGCTCTCTTCGCTCATCGGCCTTCCTCCCACACCCTGAAGATTACCCGTGGCGTGGTGTGAGGTTTCAGCCGATTACCCGGATGCCGCGGTCTAGTCGCGGGAGCGCTCGAGCGCGCGCCGCCACCCGGCCAGCAGCGAGTCGCGCTCGTCGGCGCCCATCGCCGGCTCGTAGGCGTGCTTCTCGCGCCAGCTCCCCTCGACGTCGGCCTGCGTCCAGTGCCCCACGCCCACTCCCGCGAGCAGGGCGGCGCCGAGCGCCGTCGTCTCGGCGACCTCGGGCACGCGTACGGGGACGCCGAGCACGTCGGCCTGGAACTGCATGAGCCAGGAGTTGCTCGTCGCACCTCCGTCGGCACGCAGCTCGGCGAGGGGCTCCCCGGCCGCGTCCTCCATCGCCCGCACGGCGTCGACGGTCTGGTAAGCGATCGCCTCGAGGGCGGCGCGAGCGAGGTGCGCGCGCCCGCTTCCGCGCGTGAGGCCGACCACCGTGCCGCGCGCGTGCGGGTCCCAGTGCGGAGAGCCGAGGCCGGTGAGCGCGGGCACGAAGTAGACGCCGTCGTTGGAGTGAAGCGAGGCGGCGAGGCCCTCGGTCTCCGCCGCATGCTCGATCAGGCCGAGCCCGTCGCGCAGCCACTGCACGGCGGCTCCCGTGACGAAGATCGAGGCCTCGAGCGCGTAGGCGGTGCTTCCCCCTATTCCGGAGGCCACGGTGGCCAGCAGGCCCGGGGGCGCCTCGGGCGCCGACCATCCCACGTGCTCGAGCAGAAAGGAGCCCGTGCCGTAGGTGTTCTTGCCGCGCCCCGGCTCGAGGCAGGCCTGGCCGAAGAGCGCCGCCTGCTGATCGCCCGCCACGCCGGCCACGGGGACGCGGTGGCCGTGCAGCGCCGCGGCGCGCGTCTGGCCGAGCGCGCCGGCGCTCGGGCGAATCGCCGGAAGCGCACGCTCGGGCACGCCGAAGAGCTCGAGCAGCTCGGGGTCCCAGCGGCCGGCGCCGATGTCGTAGAGCATCGTGCGCGACGCGTTGGTGGCGTCGGTGGCGTGCTCGCCCGTGAGCTTGAAGATCAGCCACGAGTCGATCGTCCCGAAGAGCGCGCGCCCCTCACGCGCGCGCTGGGCGAGGCCGTCGACGTTCTCGATGAGCCACTCGAACTTGGTCGCCGAGAAGTAGGGGTCGAGCACGAGGCCCGTGCGGGCGCGCACCAGCTCGAGCCGCCCCGCCTCGCGCAGCTCCTCGCAGCGCGCCGTGGTGCGGCGGTCTTGCCAGACGATCGCGCGGTGCAGCGGCTCGCCCGTCCCGGGGTCCCAGACGCAGGCGGTCTCGCGCTGGTTGGTGATGCCGACGGCGGCGATGTCTCCGGGCACCGCGCCGGCGTCCGCGAGCGCCTCGCCCGCCACCGCGTGGGTGAGCTCCCAGATCTCGGCGAGGTCGTGCTCCACCCAGCCCGGCCGCGGGAAGTGCTGGGCGAGCTCGCGCTGGGCGCGCCCGAGCACCTCCGCCTCGCGGTCGAAGACGATGCACGTGGTGCCGGTGGTGCCCTGGTCGATGGCGAGGATCACGAGCCGGCGCGGAGCCTATCCCGCGCCGCCGCCCCGGCGGTTATCGTCCGCGCGCACCGGTCCCACCGCCCCCGTCCGCCGAGGAGGATCCCGCTGTGAGTGACGTCGAGGCCCACATCACGGGCACGGTCTGGAAGATCGAGGTCGAGGTCGGCGACTCGGTGGAGGAGGGCGACACGGTCGTCATCCTCGAGTCGATGAAGATGGAGATGCCGGTCGAGGCCGAGGATCCCGGCACGGTCAAGGAGATCTCCTGCGCCGAGGGTCAGTCGGTCTCCGAGGGCGACACGCTCGTTGTCCTCGAGTAGCTCGGGGCCGGAGCCCCCGTCCTCGGCGCAGGAGGCCGACGAGGTCGCGGGCGGCGGCACGGTCCTGCTCGACGAGCCCGCGTCCGGCGTCGCGCGGCTCACGATCGCCAGCCCCCGCAAGCGAAACGCGCTCGACCACGCGATCCTCGACGGGATCGCGCGGATGCTGCCGGAGCTCGACCACGCCTGCGTGATCCTCACCGGCTCGCACGGGATGTTCTCCGCGGGCTACGACATCGGCGACATTCCCGACGACGTGTTCGCGGTAGAGGCGGAGAAGCTCGTCGCCCACCCGTTCACCGCCGCGCTCGAGGCGCTCGAGGCCTACCCCTACCCGCTGCTCGCCGCGCTGCCCGGGCACGCGATCGGCGGCGGCCTCGAGCTCGCGCTCGCATGCGACCTGAGGATCGCCGCGGGTTCGATCAAGCTCGGGATGCCGCCGGCCAAGCTCGGGCTCGTCTACTCCCACACCGGCATCCAGAAGTTCATCTCGGCGATCGGCGCGCCCCGCACCCGCGAGCTCTTCCTCCTCGGGCGCAACGTCGACGCGCACACCGCGCTCGCGTGGGGGCTCGTGAACTGGGTGGTCGACGCCGACGCGCTCGCCGAGGAGGCGCTCGCGATCGCCCGGGAGCTCGCGGGCAACGCGCCGCTCTCGCTCTCGGGCAACAAGGAGGTCATCCGCACGGTGCTCCTCGCCGCCGACCGGCTCGATCCGGCCGAGGAGGAGGAGCTCGTCGAGCTGCGCCGCTCGTGCTTCGCCTCCGAGGACTTCCGCGAGGGCGTACGCGCCTTCGGCGAGAAGCGCGCGCCGGTTTGGCAGGGCAGTTAGGCTCGGGAGAGGATGGATGTAGACGTCGGCCAGCCACTCGCGACGGACTACCTCTACATCCGCGACGAGCTGACCGAGTCGGAGATCGACTACCTCGAGCGCACGCGCGCGTTCGTGCAGGACGAGGTCCTCCCGGTGATCGGGGACTTCTGGGAGCGCGCGGAGTTCCCGTGGGAGCTCGCCCGCCGCCTCGGCGAGCTCGGCCTCGTCGGCGACGGCATCGAGGGCTACGGCTGCCCGCCGATGAGCGCGACCGCCGCGGGGCTCATCTCCATGGAGCTCAGCCGCGGCGACGGGAGCCTGGCCACCTTCCTCGGCGTGCAGGCCGGCCTGGCCATGCGGGCGATCTCGACGCTCGGATCCGACGAGCAGAAGGAGCGCTGGCTCCCGCCTCTCGCCCGCGTCGAGGCGATCGGCGCGTTCGCCCTGACCGAGCCCGAGCACGGCTCGGACTCCGTCGCGCTCGAGACCACCGCGCGGCGCGAGGGCGAGGAGTACGTGCTCGACGGCGCCAAGCGCTGGATCGGCAACGCGACGATCGCCGACGTCGTCGTGGTGTGGGCGCGCGACGAGGAGGGGCAGGTCGGCGGCTACCTCGTCGAGAAGGGCACGCCGGGCTTCGAGCCGAGCGTGATCACCGGGAAGGGCTCGGTGCGCGCGGTCTGGCAGGCGGACATCGTGCTCGACGGCGTGCGGATCCCCGCCGAGAACCGCCTGCCGCACGGCAAGAGCTTCAAGGACACCGGCAAGATTCTCGCCGGGACGCGCAACCAGTGCGCGTTCAGCGCACTCGGGCACGCGGTCGCGGCCTACGACGCCGCCCTGACCTACGCCAAGGAGCGCCACCAGTTCGGCCAGCCGCTCGTCTCCTTCCAGATCGTCCAGCACCGGCTCGTGAAGATGCTCGCCGAGGTGGCCGGCATGCAGCTCTACTGCCTGCGAGTCGGCCGGCTCCTCGAGCAGGGCAAGCTCTCGGACACGATCGCCGCCCTGGCCAAGATGAACAACACCGCCAAGGCGCGGGAGGTGATCCTCGAGGCGCGCGACCTCCTCGGCGGCAACGGGATCCTGCTCGAGAACCACGTCATCCGCCACATGGCCGACATCGAGGCCATCCACACCTACGAGGGCACGGAGACGATCCAAACCCTCATCGTGGGGCGCGACATCACCGGGGTCGCGGCCTTCCGCTAGCGCGCCGTCAAGCCGTCCGGGCGGCGACCTATGGTCCCGCGGAGCGTCCGTCGATCCGGAGGTCCCGTCCGCACCATGCCGCCGCTCATCACCCGTGAGGAAGCCCGTCAGCTCGGCGGGCTCGAGGACCGTGAGGCCATCGAGGCGCTGATCGAGCGCGCGTGGCAGGCGCGGGTCGAGCGCTTCGGCGACTCGACCGACATGTGCTCGCTCGTCAACGCCAAGTCGGGGGGCTGCGCGGAGGATTGCGGGTTCTGCGCGCAGTCGCGCTTCGCCGAGGCCGAGACCCCGATGCACGCGATGATGGAGCCCGAGCAGATCCTCGAGCACGCGCGCGCGGCCGAGGCGGCGGGCGCGCACCGCTTCTGCATGGTCACCCAGGGGCAGGGGCTCTCCAAGCGCGACTTCGAGAAGATCCTCTCGGGCGCCCGGCTCGTCGCCGAGCAGACGAACCTCAAGCGCTGCGCGTCGGTCGGCCACATGTCCGCCGAGCGCGCGCGCAAGCTCCGGGAGGCGGGCATCCAGCGGGTGCACCACAACGTCGAGACGGCGGAGTCCTACTACGACAAGGTGTCCTCCACCGTGCGCTACGAGGGGCGGCTGCGCACGATCGACGCGGTCAAGGAGGCCGGGCTCGAGACCTGCGTGGGCGGCATCCTCAACCTCGGCGAGACGCGCGAGCAGCGCGTCGAGATGGCCTTCGAGCTCGCGGAGATCGACCCCACCTCGGTGCCCATCAACCTCCTCAACCCGCGCCCGGGGACGAAGTTCGGCGACCGCGACTACATGGATCCCTGGGAGGCGGTGAAGTGGATCGCGATCTTTCGGCTGATCCTCCCGGGGGCTCTGTTCCGCCTCTGCGGTGGACGGGTGGAGAACATCGCCGACCTGCAGCGCCTCGCGGTGCGCGCCGGGGTCAACGGGGTGATGATGGGCAACTTCCTCACCACCCTCGGCAACACGCCGGAGGAGGACCGCGCGATGTTCGCGGAGCAGGGGCTGAACGTCTCGCCGCAGCCCGACAACGGCGCGCGCCCCCGGCCGGACAACCGCTCGGGCTGGCTCGAGGGTGAGACCCCCGACGTCGTTGGCGAGCTGCTCGCCGAGCGAGCCGCTCGCGGTTCCGCGGACGCGAGCGGCGACGCCATGCTCGAGGTCCGGCTGTGGAACCCCGCCGCCCAACTTCGCTTCCGTCCCAAGAAGGCGCCGCCGCCGCGGCCCGACGGCGCGCCGAACGGCGGCCTCGGGCGCGAGACGCGCGAGGCCGCGGCGCGCCGAGCGGCCGCCGAGGAGGTCGCCGCGGCGTGATCGACATCGAGGAGCGGCTCGAGGAGCTCCGCGACCTCGGGCTCCAGCGCCGGATGCGGCTCATCAGCGGGCCGCAGGGTCCTTGGGTGCTGCTCGACGGCCGGCCCGTGCTCCTGCTGTGCTCGAACAACTACCTCGGCCTCGCCGACCACCCGCGGGTCCGCGAGGCGAGCGCCGAGGCGGCGATGCGCTGGGGCGTGGGCGCCGGCGCCTCTCGCCTCGTGTCCGGGACGATGACAATCCACCGCCGGCTCGAGGAGCGCCTCGCCGCGTTCAAGGGCACGGAGAGCTCCGTGCTCTTCGGCTCGGGCTACCTCGCCAACCTCGGCGTGGTCTCCGCCCTCGCCGGCCCCGGCGAGGTGGTCTTCTCCGACGCGCTGAACCACGCCTCGATCGTCGACGGCTGCCGGCTCGCCCGCGCGGAGGTCTTCGTCTACCACCACGGCGACATGGAGCACCTGGAATGGGGGCTGCGCGAGGCCGAGGGCCGCGGCGCGCTCATCGTCACCGACGGGGTCTTCTCCATGGACGGCGACCTCGCCCCGCTCGAGCAGATCGTCGAGCTCGCGCGCTCCTACAACGTGCGGGTCGCCGTCGACGAGGCGCACGCGGTCGGCGTACTCGGCCCGGGCGGGCGCGGAGCGGTGGCGCTCGCCGGACTCGAGGACGAGGTCGACGTGGTGGTCGGAACGCTCGGCAAGGCGCTCGGCTCCTACGGCGCCTACGTGGCGTGCGAGGCGCGGATGGCGCAGTACCTCGTCAACGCCGCGCGTTCGCTCATCTTCTCGACCGCGCTGCCCCCGCCAGCGGTGGCCGGTGCGCTCGCGGCGCTCGAGCTCCTCGAGGAGCAGCCGCGGCGCGTCGAGAAGCTCCAGGCCAACGCCGAGACGCTGCGGGGCGAGCTCGCGCGCGAGGGCTTCGCGGTGGCGCCGGGCGAGATGCCGATCGTGCCGCTGCTCATCGGCGACCCGGCGCTCGCGATGCGCGTGTGCGAGGCGGCAATCGAGCGCGGCGTCTTCGCGCAGGCGATTCGTCCGCCGACGGTCCCGGCAGGAACCTCGCGGCTGCGCGTCGCGGTCATGTCCTCGCACCGGCGCAGCGAGCTGCGCCAGGCGGCGGGCACGCTCGCCGACGCGGCGCGCGCGTGCGGCTTGGAGCCGACCCGCGGGGTCACGCCGCGCGAGGCGTCCGGGCGGCCGTTCGACGTCGAGGCGCCGGCGCCGCTCGCCCGCGCCGCCTGAGCGGTCGACGAGCCCAGGAGCGGGAGCGGTGCGCGGCTGCTTCGTCACCAGCACGGACACGAGCGTCGGGAAGACTCTCGTCGCCGCCGCCCTCGCCGCGACTCTGGTGGAGCGCGGAGTGCGGGTGCACGCCTTCAAGCCGGTCATCACGGGTCTGGACGAGGATCGCGCATCGGGCTGGCCGCGCGACCACGAGCTCCTCGGCGCGGTCACGGGACAGGAGCTCGAGGAGGTGGCGCCCGTGGGCTTCGGTCCGGCCGTCTCCCCTCACCTCGCCGCCGAGCTCGCGGGCGAGCCCATCGACTTCGACGTGCTCGTGCGCGCCGCGCGGGCCGCGGGGTCAGGAGTCGACGCGCTCATCGTCGAGGGCGCCGGGGGCCTGCTCGTGCCGCTCTCCCCCGGCCGCTCCGTGCGCGACCTCGCCGCGGCGCTCGACCTGCCGCTGGTGATCGCGGCGCGGCCCGGGCTCGGGACGATCAACCACACGCTGCTCACGCTCGAGGCCGCGCGGGCGGTGGGTCTGCGCATCGCCGGCGTCGCGCTCACCCCGTGGCCGGAGGACCCGACGGCGATGGAGCGATCGAACCGCGCGACGATCGAGCAGCTCGGCGAAGTCGAGGTGGCGGGCCTGCCGCTCGTGCGCCCCCTCGACAGCGCGACGCTGGCCGCGGCCGGTGGCCACTTGCCCGGCGAGTGGCTGGCCTGAGTACCCCTACCGCCCACCCTTCGCCGCGTAGGAGACGATCGAGGAGTCTATGAGCCACTCCACCGGCGCGCGGTCGTCGGTGTAGACGGGGCCGCCGCTCATCGCCGGGCCGAGCCGCCGGGCGGCGCCGGCCGCGACGGGGCGCAGCTCCGCCGGTAGCGCTCGCGCCGCGGCCAGGAGGCGCCCGGCGCTCAGCGGTCCCGCGCTCGCCAGCACCAGCGAGTTCGTCGGCTCGACGGGATCGCGGACCACGGTCGGGAAGGCGGCGCGCAGCGTCGAGGAGAGAACCCGCTCGAGGTCGCTCGAATCCGACGGATGCCCGACGTTGACGATAACCACGCCGCCGGGCGCCAGCCGCTCGCGCACGAGCGCGAAGAACTCGCGCGTGGCGAGGTAGAAGGGGATGTAGGGCTGGCGGTAGGCGTCGACGAAGATCGCGTCGTAGCGCTTGGCCGCGCCCTCGAGGAACGGCCGGGCGTCGGCCGAGAAGGTCCGTAGGCGCGGCCCGCGGAGGTCGAACAGGCGCCGGCCGATCCGCGTCAGGTCCCGGTCGATCTCCACCGCGTCGACCTCGGTGCCCGGGAAGTAGTGGCCGTAGGCGCGCGCCGTGGTTCCCGCCGCGTTGCCGAGGATCGCGATGCGCTTCGGCGGCGCGCCCCGACCGGCCGCGAGCGGGAGGACGAGGAAGTCGTCCCAGTAGTTCTCCGTCAGGTAGGTCCCCGGCCGGTAGACGGAGTGCACCGCCAGCCCCTCGTTGAGCTCGAGCGCGCGGGCGCCGTCCGATCCCTGGGTGACCCGCGCATACTGGTAGGGCGTCTCCTGCTCGAGGATCACCCGCCCGCCGTCGGCGCCCGCCTTGACCGTCCCGACCGGGATCGCGAGCAGCGCGACGAGCGCCGCCGGCGCGAGCGCGAATCGCCGGCCCAGGCCAAGCACGGCGACGAGCGCGAGAGCGAGAGCGAAGGCCAAGAACGTGCGCCGCGTGCCCACGAGCGGGATGAGCAGGAGGGCGGAGAGGAAGGTGCCGAGGAGCGATCCGGCGGTGGATATCGCGTAGAGCCGCCCCGAGACCCGTCCCGCCTCCTCCACCCGCTCCACCGAGAGGCGGATCGCGTAGGGGGCCGCCGCCCCGAGCAGGAACACGGGCACGGCGACGAGCAGAAGCACTCCGACGAGGGAGCCGAGGAAGGCGCCGGCGGAGAGCGAGGAGAGGGCGCTCACCGAGGTGCGCAGGATCGGTCCGCTCACGAAGGGCACGACGGCGAGCAGCGCCGCGGCGAGCAGGACGAGGCGGCAGAGCCCCACCATGTGCGGCGCGCGGTCGGCCAGGCGGCCCCCGACCGCGTAGCCGATCGAGAGCGCGACGAGCACGGTGGCGATCGTGTTCGCCCACACGATCGTCGAGGCGCCGAACCACGGGGCCAGCAGCCGCGCGGCGGCGATCTCGGCCCCGAGGCTCGCCGCGCCCACGACGAAGACGAGCAGCGCGAGCGGGGGCAGCGTGCGGCGCGGGCGCGGGCGAGCGGGGGCGGACACCGTGCGAGCGTAGATGACTGATTCCCCGAGCCCGCGAAACGCAGTCGGGGTGCGGGGGTTTTGCCGGTGGAGCTACCCCCGGGTAGTCCCTTAGGCAAACGGGTGCCCGCCGGGCCCGCCCGGCGCCCCCTTTCCGACCGCCCGCCGCTCTAGCGTCCCGAGGTGTGGAGCTCGACACCGTCCGCCTCGCCGCCGCCGACCGCCGCGTGCTCTGGCATCCGTTCACCCAGCAGCGAGGCTGGGAGGAGGAGGGGCCGCCGGTCCTGATCGAGCGCGCCGAGGGCACGACCCTCTACGACACCGAGGGGCGCTCTTACATCGACGGGGTCTCCTCCCTGTGGTGCAACGTCCACGGCCATCGCCACCCGCGCATCGACGAGGCGATCCGCGCCCAGCTCGACCGGGTCGCGCACTCGACGATGCTCGGTCTCTCCCACCCCCCGGCGGTCGAGCTCGCCGAGCGGCTGGTCGAGATAGCGCCCGCGGGCCTCTCGCGCGTCTTCTTCTCCGACAGCGGCTCGACCGCGGTCGAGGTCGCGCTCAAGATGGTCTACCAGTGGTGGGTGCAGCGCGGCGAGCCGCAGCGCACCGGCTTCGTCTGCCTGCGCGACGCCTACCACGGCGACACGATCGGCTCGGTCTCGCTCGGAGGGATCGACCTCTTCCACTCCCTCTACCGTCCACTGCTCTTCGACGCCTGGCAGGCGGAGCCGGGCGACGCGAGCCACCTCGCGGCGCTGCTCGCTGAGCACGGAGAGCGCGTCGCCGCCGTCGTGCTCGAGCCGCTCGTGCAGGGCGCGGCGGGCATCCGCCTGCAGCCCGAGGGCTACCTGCGCGCGGTGCGCGAGCTGTGCGACGAGCACGGCGTGCTGCTCGTGTGCGACGAGGTGGCCACCGGCTTCGGGCGGACGGGGACGATGTTCGCCTGCGAGCAGGAGGGCGTGGCGCCCGACCTCCTGTGCCTGGCCAAGGGGCTCACCGGCGGCTATCTGCCGCTGGCCGCGACGCTCGCCTCCGAGCGGATCTACGAGGGCTTCCTCGGCGAGGCCGAGGAGCTCCGCACCTTCTTCCACGGCCACACCTACACGGGCAACCCGCTCGCGTGCGCGGCCGCGCTGGCCACCCTCCAGGTCTTCGAGGAGGAGCGCACGCTCGAGCGCCTCGGGCCCAAGATCACGCTCCTGCGCGAGCTCCTCGCCGAGCACGTGGCGCCGCTGCCGGCGGTGGCCGAGGTGCGCCAGCAAGGCACGATGGTCGGCATCGAGCTCGGCGGCTTCACGCTCGCCGAGCGCATGGGCCACCAGGTCACGCTCGCCGCCCGGCGCCGCGGGGCGATCGTGCGCCCGCTCGGCGACGTCGTGGTGCTCATGCCGCCGCTGGCGATCTCCGAGGAGGAGCTCCGCCGCCTCGTGGAGATCACGGGCGAGGCGATCGCGGAGGTGAGCGGCGCGGCGCCCGCGCTGCGCGCCGCGGCGTAAGACCGGTGCTAGTCCTCGACGGGCACGAAGTCCTTCTTGCGCGCGCCGCACACGGGGCAGAACCAGGTGTCGGGGATGTCCTCGAAGGCCGTCCCCGCGGGGATGCCGCCGTCGGGGTCCCCCTCCTCGGGGTCGTAGATGAAGCCGCAGGCCTCGCACATCCACTGCTGTCGGGTCTTCTCGCTCGTGCTCATGGCCGGTAAGGGTACGCACCTCCGCCGGCCGGGCGCCGGATAGCCTCACCCGCCATGCAGGTCGATCGACCGGGACCGGCGGAGGAGCTCAACCGCGGAGCGGAGACCGTCGCCCGCCTCGCGGCCACGGTGATCGTCCTGCGAGGCGACACTGAGAGTCTCGAGGTCCTCCTCGTCCAGCGCAACCCGGCGCAGCGCTTCATGGGCGGCGCGTGGGTCTTTCCGGGCGGGGCGCTCGATCCGGGGGACGGCGAGGGGCAGGCCGGGCTGCGCGCCGCGGCGATCCGCGAGGTCGCCGAGGAGGCCGGCGTCGCGCTGAGCGACCCGGCCGCGCTCGTGCCCTACTCGCGCTGGATCACCCCCGCCGAGGTCAAGGTCCGCTTCGACACCTGGTTCTTCCTCGCCCACTCCCCCTCCGACGCTGCGCCACGGGTCGACGGGCAGGAGTGCGTGAGCTTTCGGTGGAGCACGCCGGACGCCGCGCTCGCGGCCTATCGCCACGGAGAACTGCTGCTCGTCTTCCCGACGATCAAGCACCTCGAGCAGCTCGGCGGCTTCGCGACGGCCGACGCGGTCGTAAAGCACGCGCGGGGGCGCGAGGTGCGGCCCGTCCAGCCCAAGGTGCTCGGCTCCGGCGAGACCGCGCGCGTCGTGCTCCCCGGCGAGCCGGGGTACGAGCGCTGAGCCGGCCGACGACCGGCCGTTTTCCCGCGGCGGCCGAATGGGAAGGCTCTCCGAGTCATGAGCGACTCCAAGCCAAAGGCCGAGTCCAAGGCCAAGCCGAAGCCGCGCGCCAAGCGCGAGAAGGCGGCCAAGCTGACCGTCGCGGTCACCGGTCCGACCGGGGACATCGGCTCGGCGCTCCTGGGCGCGCTCGAGCGCACCGGGGAGGTCGGCCGGGTGCTCGGGATGGCGCGCCGGCCCTTCGACCCCCGCGGCGCGGGCCTCGAGAAGACGGAGTACCGCCAGGGCGATGTGCTCGACCGCGACTCGGTCGATGCGCTCGTGGCCGAGGCCGACGTGGTCGTCCACCTCGCCTTCCTCATCCTCGGCTCCCACGAGGAGACCCGCAAGATCAACCTCGACGGGTCGCGGAACGTGTTCGAGGCGGTGCGCGACGCCAAGAAGTGCCGCCGGCTCGTCTACGCCTCCTCCGTGGCCGCCTACGGCTTCCACGAGGACAATCCCGAGCTGCTGCGGGAGGACGTCCCGACGCGGGGTACCGACGAGCACTACTACTCCCAGCAGAAGGCCGCGGTCGAGCGGGTGCTCGAGGATGTCCTCGACGGCTCGAGTGTCGAGACCTACGTGTTCCGCCCGTGCATCGTCGCCGGCCCCGAAGCCCTGCTCCTGATCGAGAACATCCCCTACGTGCAGATGGGGGAGAAGGTGCCGAGCGCCCTGCGCCGCGTCTTCGACGCCGTCCCGATGCTCAAGCCGGTGATACCCGACAACGGCACGCCGTTCCAGCTCGTCCACCACGACGACGTCGCGGCCGCCATGACCGCGGCGATCGTGGGCAGGGGAGAGCCGGGCGTCTACAACCTCGCCGGCGCCGGAAAGCTCACTATGCGCGACCTGGCCGACGCGCTCGGCTACTACTCCGTCCCCATCCCCGACGTGGCGGTCGAGGCCACGGCCGAGATCGTTTCCCGGCTCCCGCTTATGCCGGCCGAGGCCCAGTGGGTCAACGTAATGCGCGTGCCGGTGATCATGGACACCACCAAGGCGCGCGAGCAACTCGGCTGGAAGCCCGCCCACGACGCCCTCGACACGCTGCGCGCCACCGTCGACGGCGCGCGCAGTGCCGAGCTCATCCGTTGAGCGGCGAGCCCACGATCACCCCGTACCGCGACGGTCCGCTGCTCGTTCGCGGACCGTTTCGCATCCAGGATCAGGACGGGAACGAGATCGAGGTGAACCGTAGGACCGTGGCGCTGTGCCGGTGCGGCAAGTCGCGCATGCGGCCCTTCTGCGACGGCACGCACGCGCTCGTCCGGTTCCGCGCGCCGAGCGGACGTGAGCAGCCTCGCTACGAGGCCTGATCAGGCGGTGGTCGGGGAGGAGAGTGGGGCCAGCAGCGAGCTGACGCCGTTCTCCCAGGCGTGGAGGAGTTGCGAGGCGAAGCGACCCTCGACCTCGAGCATGACCGCCGCACCCCACAGGATGTCGGAGACCAGGTCGGGGTCCTGCCGCGCCAGGCCCCCGGCCATGTCGACCCCGCCGATGCTCTCGTGTACCGCGTCGGCCTCGACGTGCTCGTCGTGGAACTCCGTCGCGTCGGCCCCGAAGCCGAGTCGCCGCAGGCCGTCTCCGTAGCGGCGGTTGGGGATCGCCGAGGTCATCTCGCCCAGGGCGAGATGACCCACCACCGCGCCGCGCCACCGCCGATGCAGGCCGAACATCGAGATCACGTTTACGGTCGCGAGCGTGGTACCGGGTAGGCAGTCGACGTATGCCCCGTAGCGGGAGTCGAGACCGAGCGCCCGCATCTCCCGCGCGAAGAGCTCCGCGTGTATGCGGTCCGCGTCTCCACCGCCGTACTCGTCGGCCTGTATCTCGACCATGGCCGCCTTCGCCTGCCCCGTCAGCCGCGGAAGCGCCCAAGAGTGCGGATCCGCCTCCTTGAGCTGGTAGGCAGAGCGGTGAGCGACGAACTCGTGCACCTCCTCGAGGGTCGCCTGGCGCTGGATGTAACGGGCAAGCGACGGGGACTCGTCGGCCTCGGCGAGGGCGCGAAGCGCGAGGTCCATCGCGTCGGCGGCGCCCTCGGTGGGCGGGCGAGGAACGGCGCGCTCGAGCGCCTGCTCGAAGGCGCTCTCCAGCCGGCGCCGGAGCTCCAGCAGCGTGGGCTCCCATTCCCATCCGTCCGCCACCCCCGGGAGGCCGCGGTAGTGCAGCTCGTAGCACAGGTACAGCGAGAGGTTGAGATCCTCGTCCCCGAGCGGCTCCGCGCAGGCCGCGGGCTGGATGTCCGGCAGGGAGTGCGTCGGCTCGGACAGGTGCTCGAGCAGGACCTCGCTCGTCGCGCCTCGGGGCTTGGGGAGGGTCAACACCTCGAACACCTACCCCGGTCAGGGCAAACGAACCTGCTCACGAGCGCTCGGCGATCACGACCCGCACGTGTCCCGAGGGCACGGTCATCTCCACGATCCGAGCGAAGCCGGCCGCCCTGAGCATCGCTCCCACCGCAGGCGTCTGACCGTCGCCCACCTCGAACGCGACCCAGCCCACCCCGCCGAGCTCCGCGGTGAAGCGTCGGTACACCGACAGCCCGTCGCGGCCTGCCCAGAACGCGCCGGGGGGCTCGTGGTACTCCAGCTCGGGTGGAAGCGTGCCTGCCCCCGCCGCTCCGTCGAGCGCCGCGACGTACGGCGGGTTGGACACCACCGCGTCGTAGGCGCCACCGGGCGCGCCCGCGATGCCGTCGGCTTCGAAGAACCGCACCGCGAGCCCGAGCCGGGCGGCGTTGGCGCGCGCGACCTCGAGCGCGTCAGCGCTGTTGTCGGTGGCCGTGACGTCCAGGTCGGGGCGCTCTCGCTTGAGCGCCAGCGCCACGGCGCCCGATCCGGTGCAGGGCTCGAGCACCCGGGCGCGCGCCGGGATCGCCAGGGCGGCCTCGACGAGCGGCTCCGTCTCGGGTCGAGGGATGAAGACCCGGGAGTCGAGCGCGATCTCGAGGCCGCGAAACAGCACGCGCCCCCGCACGTAGCCGAGCGGTTCGCGACTGGCCCTCCGCGCCACCGCCGCACGGAGGGCGGCCGCGGCGCCGGCCGACAGGCCGCCCTCCTGCCCCTCGCGGCCGGACCTTGCCGCGGCGTCGCGCACGAGGAGCTCAGCATCCCCGCGAGGATCGGCGCAGCGTGCCGTCGTGAGCATCTCGGCGGCCCAGCGCTCCGCCTCGACCGCCGAGGTGCCCGTGCTAGGCGGCCCGCTCATACACCGAGACGTGCCGGCGGGAATGCGCGGTGAACGGCTCCCTCCTCCAACCCTCCGAGCGCTCTCGCAGCCGCAGCCCCGCGATCCGGGCCATCAGGTCGAACTCGCGGGGGGTCGTGTACTGGTTGACGTAGGCGTTGAGGCGCACGCCCGCCGCGGAGAGGTGGACGTTCGTGACGTCCACCCTCTGGGTGACGCCGTCGTAGCGCTGGACCTGGATCTCCACCTGCCCCGAGTCCGAGAACCGAGGCTCGATCGCCTGACCGCCCCGGAAGTCGGCAGGGTCGATCACTCGCGCTTCGATCACGAAGACGCCGCCGGGCGCCAGGTGCCATGCGGCGTTCTCGAAGCAGCGGATCTGGTGCTCCGCAGTCGGCAGGCCGAAAATCGTGTGGAGGGCGAGGACGACCACGGAGAACTGGCCCTGGGCGCGGGCCTCCGCGAAGTCGCCGATCGAGACGGGGATGTCCGCGCCTCCCGGCTTTGCGCGAAGCTGCGCGACCATCTCCTCCGAGCCCTCGATGCCGGCCACGGGTATGCCTCGCGCGAGCAGAGGCAACGCGAGCCTCCCCGTTCCGATTCCCATCTCCAGGACGGGACGCCCCGCACTGAGCTCGGCGAGCATCTCGACCGCCTCGGCCGTCTCCGGGACCGTTCGGTACAGCGCGTCGTAGTCCTCGGCCACGGCTCGGCCGTAGGCCGCGGGATCGTAGGCGGCGGTGGGCGGGCCGCCGTCCGATCCCGCGTCTGACCGGTCGCTCTGGGGAACCGAGGCCATCGGCGGGCAGCCTTCAGCCGCCGCTCAGCACGTGTTGCACGACCGGGCGGCCGAAGCGCCGCTCGGCCCGGCCGGCCACGTCGTCCTCGCGGTACTTCGCCTCCTCCTCACCGCTGACGAAGATCACGACGCGGTCGGCCGCGAAGGTGGCCAGCGCGTCGGCGATCGCCTGCAGGGGCTCGCCCTCGCCGGTGTCGCCCTGCGCGTCCATCCCGGCGTCCTGGAGGCTCTCGACGGTGCGACCGGCGGTCTCCCTGGCCTCTTCGATCGCCTCGTCGGAGTCCGAGACCCAGAACGCGAGCGGCGAGGAGTTGGCCGCAGGCGAGACGACCCGCACCTCGGCACCCTCCACCTCGGCGCCGAACGCCTCGCGCAGCGCGACGGCGTCGACGGGCTGGGAGGCGAGGACGAGGAGCTTCACGAGGCGGAATCTACAGCGCCCGGCGGTAGAGCTCGGCGAAGTCCCCTCGCTCGGCTCCACCGCCGGCGGAGAATAGTCGGCCCTACCCTTCGGCCTCCTCGTCGGCGATCACGTGCATCACCGCGTTGATGAGCGCCAGGTGGGTGAAGGCCTGGGGGAAGTTGCCGAGGTGGCGCCCGCTCTGGGCGTCGAGCTCCTCCGCGAAGAGGTCGAGCGGCGAGGAGTGGCCGAGGAGGCGCTCGAGGAGGTCCCGCCCGCGGTCGAGCTCCCCGACCTCGGAGAGCGCGGAGACGAGCCAGAAGGAGCAGATGAGGAAAGTGCCCTCCTCCCCCGAGAGGCCGTCGTCGGTCTCCCCCGTGCGGTAGCGCAGCACGAAGCCGTTCTCGGTCAGCTCGTCGGCGATCGCGCACACCGTGGCGCGCGTGCGCGGGTCGTCCTTGGGGAGGAAGCGCACGAGCGGCATGAGCAGCACGGAGGCGTCGAGCGCCTTGGTGCCGTAGTGCTGGCAGAACACTCCGCGGTCGTCCACGCCCCGGGCGCAGATGTCGGCGTGGATCTCGTCGGCCACCTTCTGCCAGCGCACGGCGAGCTCGGGCTCGCCGCGGATCTCCGCCAAGCGCGCGCCGCGGTCGAGCGCCACCCAGCACATGAGCTTGGAGGAGACGTAGTGCTGGGGCGCGCCGCGCGCCTCCCAGATCCCCTGGTCGGGCTCGGTCCACACCTTGATTGCGCACTCGACCTGGGCCTCGAGCACCGGCCACAGGCGCTGGGGGAGCCGTCCGCTCATTTTCGTATGGAGGTAGACCGAGTCGAGCACCGCGCCGTAGACGTCGTGCTGGCGCTGGTCAAAGGCGCCGTTGCCGATCCGCACCGGCCGGGCCTCCTCGTAGCCGTTTAGGTGCTCGAGCTCGTGCTCGGTGAGGTCGCGCTCGCCGCCGATCCCGTACATGATCTGCAGGCCGCCGTCGTCGTTTCGCTTCAGGTCGGCGACGTACTGCATGAAGTCGTCGGCCTCCCAGTCGAGGCCGAGCGCGTGCAGCGCCCACAGGGTGAAGGTCGAGTCGCGCATCCACGAGAAGCGGTAGTCCCAGTTGCGCTCCCCGCCCGGGGTCTCGGGGAGCGAGGTCGTGGGCGCGGCGACGAGGGCGCCCGTGGGCGCATAGGTCAGCCCCTTGAGCGTCAGCGCCGAACGCTGGAGGTAGGCGCGCCAGCGGTGGTCGGGGAAGCGCCCGGCGTTCAGCCACTGGCGCCAGAAGTGCGAGGTCGCGTCGAGGTGGCCGTCGGCCTGCTCGGCCGTGCGCGGGCCCCCGCGCGCCTCGGTCCACGAGAGGGCGCAGAAGCGCTTCTCTCCCTCGCTCATCGTGTGCCGCGCGCGGGCGATCGTGCCCTCGAGGCCGATGCGCAGGTCGCTCAGCAGCCGGATCGTCGTGGTGCCGTCGGTCGCGTCGGCGGCGTACCAGTCATCGCCGGCCATCGCCCACGTCGCGGGCGTGCGCGCGTAGTCGAACATCGGCTCGCAGGTCAGCTCCACCTGCACCTGCCCCTGGATGCATTCGATCGTGCGCACGAGCAGGTGGTCGGCGTCCTCGTCGGTGGGCGCGCGCACGTGGTCGGAGTGCCGGCCGCCCTCGTCGTCGTGCCAGGGCCCGACGGTCAGTGCGTCGCGCACGATCACCCAACCCGACTGCGTCAGCCACGTGGTCTCGAGGATGTTCGTTCCCGGCTCGTAGCGGCGGGCGCCCGGCACGTTGACCCCGTAGGGCCCAAAGCGAAAGCCACCCGCGCCGCGGTCGAGCAGCGCGCCGAAGACGCTCGGGGAGTCGAAGCGCGGCAGGCAGAGCCACTCGATCGTCCCGTCGGGAGCGACGAGCGCACCCGTGTGGCAGTCGGAGAGGAAGGCGTAGTCCGCGATCGGCGGGTAGGGCGAGGTCGCCGGCGGGCGCACGGCGGCAGGGGTGGAGACGGTCGGCGTCATGCGGGGATTCTCTCCGGAGAGGCGGCGGAACCGGGGCCGGCGGGCACCCGACTAAGCTCCTTGGTCACCGTGAAGCTTGCCGCGTTTGCCCCCAAGGAGCCCGCCGCCCGCCTGCTGGAGGGTCGCCGCGCGCTCGTCACCGGCGCCGACTCGGGCATCGGGCAGGGGATCGCCTTCGAGCTCGCCGCCCACGGCGCGGCGGTCGCGGTCAACTACCTCGCGGCGCCCGACGTGGCCGAGGCGATGGTCGCGGAGATCCGCGGCGGCGGCGGCGAGGCCGTCGCGGTGCAGATGAACGTGAGCCTCGAGGCCGACGTGCAGCGCGCCTTCAGCGAGGCTCGCGAGGCCCTCGGCGGCCTCGACCTCCTCGTCAACAACGCGGGTCTCGAGCGCAAGTTCGACCTCGTCGACATGCCGCTCGAGTGGTGGCAGCGGGTCATCGACGTGAACCTCACCGGCGCCTTCCTCTGCTCGCGCGAGGCGGCGCGCATCATGCTCGCCGCCGAGCCGCCGGCCGCCGGCCGCTCGCGCGGGGCGATCGTCAACATCACGAGCGTCCACGAGCAGATCCCGTGGGAGGGCTTCTCGCACTACTGCGCCTCCAAGGGCGGCGAGAAGCTCTTCGCGCAGTCGATCGCGCGCGAGCTCGCCCCCCACGGCATCCGGGTGCTGAGCGTGGCGCCGGGCGCGATCGCCACGCCGATCAACGCCGACGTGCTGGCCGACCCGGGCGCACGCTCGGCGGTCGCGGAGGAGATCCCGCTCGGACGCTGGGGTGAGGTCTCCGACGTCTCGCGCGCGGTCGCCTGGGTCGCATCGGAGGAGGCCCAGTACGTCGTCGGCGCCACGCTGTTCGTCGACGGCGGGATGACGCTGTACCCGAAGTTCATCTGAGCGCGGACGCGCCGAGCGCCGGTCTGATTCGAGACTTGGGGGTTGTGGCGCTCCCCGGCCGGTGATAAGACTCCGCGAGTCGCATTTTGCAGTCTTGCTCGAGGAGAGGAAGGGCTGGGAGCACATGTGTTTGGCCATCCCTGGTCAGGTCGTCGACGTGGTCGACGAGGAGAACCGTCTCGCCACGGTCGAGGTCGCGGGCGTCCGTCGGACGGTCAGCATCGGGCTGCTCGACGTGAACGGCTCTTCGGCCGGACCGGGTGACTGGGTGCTCATCCACGTCGGCTTCGCGATGTCGAAGATCGACGAGGACGAAGCGAAGGCCACGCTGCGTCTGCTCGAGGAGATGGGCGCGGAGTACGAGCAAGAGCTCGAGGAGCTCAAGGCGAGCGTAATCGAGTGAAGGGCACGGTCTAGTGGATCCGTTCGGTCCCGTCGCCTCGCAGTGCGCGCCCCAGGGCGGATGCATCACGTGCGGAGACGAGGCCGTGGAGATGCAGGTGCTGACGGTCGACGAGGTGCGCGAGCTCGCGCTGTGCTCCGACCCGGAGGGTGCTCACAGCACAGTGGAGGTGGCGCTCGTCGGTCCGGTCGGCCCCGGTGACGCCGTGCTCGTCCACGCCGGCACGGCGCTGCTGCGCCTTTCTCGAGAGGAGGCGATAGTCCGATGAGATACGTCGACGAGTACCGCGATGCCGAGCTCGGCCGCGCGCTGTCGGGCGAGATCCTCGGACTCGTCGAGCCCGGACGCCACTACAAGCTCATGGAGGTGTGCGGCGGACACACCCACTCCATCTACAAGTACGGCATCGACGACCTGCTCCCCGCCAACGTGGAGCTCGTCCACGGGCCGGGCTGCCCGGTGTGCGTCATGCCGATGGGCCGGGTGGACGACGGCATCGCCATGGCCCACCAGCCCGGCGTGATCTTCACGTGCTTCGGCGACATGATGCGCATCCCCGGCTCGGAGGGAACGCTGCTCGACGCCAAGGCCGAGGGCGCCGACGTGCGCATGGTCTACTCGCCGCTCGACGCCCTGCGGATCGCCAAGCAGAACCCCGACCGGGAAGTCGTCTTCTTCGCCATCGGGTTCGAGACGACCGCCCCCTCTACCGCGCTCACCCTGAAGCGCGCGAAGGCGGAGGGAGTCACGAACTTCTTCTGCATGTGCAACCACGTGACGATCGTGCCGCCGCTGCGCGCGCTGCTCGACTCGCCGGACCTGCGCCTCGACGGCTTCATCGGCCCCGGGCACGTCTCCACGGTGGTCGGCGCCCGGCCCTTCGAGTTCATCTCCGCGGCCTACGAGAAGCCGCTCGTGGTTGCCGGCTTCGAGCCGCTCGACGTCCTGCAGTCGATCCACATGATCCTCACCCAGCTCGCCGAGGGGCGTTGCGAGGTGGAGAACCAGTACAAGCGCGTCGTGCCCTACGAGGGCAACCTGCGGGCGCTCGAGATCATGGCCGAGGTGTTCGAGCTGCGCCCCCACTTCGAGTGGCGTGGCCTCGGCTTCATCTCGCAGAGCGCGCTGAAGCTCTCCGGCGCCTACGCGGACCTCGACGCCGAGCTGCGCTATCCCGTGCCCGGCGTGCGCGTAGCCGACCCCAAGGCGTGCCAGTGCGGCGAGGTCCTCAAGGGCGTCATCAAGCCGTGGGAGTGCAAGGTGTTCGGCACGGCGTGCACGCCGGAGCGGCCGATCGGGACGTGCATGGTCTCCTCCGAGGGCGCCTGCGCCGCCTACTACAACTTCGGCCGCTTCGCCCGTGAGCGCGAGGTGGTGTGAGGGTGGCCGACTCCGCCCCGACGGCCGTCTCGGACCGCGAACAGAAGATCCTCGGGATCATCGAGACCGCGCGGGCCAAGCGCGCGAAGTTCCGCGACACCCACATCACGATGGCCCACGGTGCCGGAGGACGGGCGACGCAGGGTCTGATCGAGGGTCTCCTGGTGCCGGCGTTCGGCTCGCAGACGGGCGCGGACATGGGCGATGCCGGCACCGTGTCCGTGGACGGCCTCGGCCTCGCGCTCACCACCGACTCCTTCGTGGTCAAGCCCATCCGCTTCCCCGGCGGCTCGATCGGCGACCTCGCCGTGAACGGGACGGTCAACGACCTCGCCATGGCCGGCGCGCGGCCACTCGCCCTGTCCCTCTCGCTCATCCTCGAGGAGGGCCTTCCCGCCGAGGAGCTGCGCCACGAGGTCGAGGCCATCGCCGCCGCCGCACGCGCCGCCGAGGTGGAGATCGTCGCCGGCGACACCAAGGTCGTCGAGCGCGGACACGCCGACGCGATGTACGTGTGCACGACGGGCATGGGCCGCATCGACCCTCGCGCCAGCCTGTCTCCCTCCGGGGTGCGGCCGGGCGACCGCATCATCGTCTCGGGCTCGATCGGCGAGCACGGGACGGCGATCATGCTCGCCCGGGGCGAGTTCGAGCTCGACGCGGCCGTCGAGTCGGACACCCGCTCGCTGTGGCCGGCGGTGGACGCGCTGCTCGAGGAGGCAGGTCCCGCGCTTCGGTGCCTGCGCGACGCTACGCGCGGCGGGGTGGCCTCCGTGCTCAACGAGCTCGCCCGCGCCTCGGAGGTGGCGATGGTCGTCTACGAGGCGGCCGTGCCAGTCAATCCCGTCGTCGCCGGCGCGGCTGAGATCCTCGGCATCGACCCGATGTACGTCGCCAACGAGGGCAAGCTCGTCGCCTTCGTGGCACCCGAGTCCGCCGACGCCGCGCTCGCCGCGCTGCGCTCCGTGGAAGGCTGCGAGCAGGCTGTGGAGATCGGCGAGGTCAAGACCGAGCCCACCGGGATGGTGCTCGTGCAGACCGCCTTCGGTGGCAAGCGCGTGATGGACCAGCTCGTCGGCGACCCCCTTCCCCGGATCTGCTGAGGAGCACGCGTGCACGAGCTCTCGATAGCGGAGGCGGTGGTACAGATCGCTACGCAGCACGCCGACGGCCGTCCCGTCGCGAGGGTCGAGCTCAAGGTGGGCCACCTGCGCCAGGTCGTGCCCTCCGCGCTCGAGTTCGCCTTCGAGCTGGTGGCCCAGGGCACGGAGCTCGAGGGAGCCGAGCTGGCGATGGAGGTCGTGCCGGCGGCGGGCATCTGCCGGAGCTGCGCGGCCGAGAGCGTGCTTCCGGAGTTCCCACTGCAGTGCGCGCGTTGCGGAAGCCTAGACGTACAGGTGATCAGGGGCGAGGAGCTGCTGGTGGACTCGCTCGAGCTGGAGGACGAGATGTCGACGACGAACGGAGGAGTGCGTTATGGCCGCTGAAGCGCCTACGGCTGCTGGTGTAGAGGAGGTCCACATCCTCTGGATCTCGGAGGGTATGAGCTGCGACGGAGACACGATCTCCATCACCGCGGCCGGTCAGCCCGGCATCGAGGACGTGCTCCTGGGCGCGATCCCGGGGCTGCCGAAGGTCCACCTCCACAACAAGGTCCTCGACCCGACGCTCGGTGGGGAGGAGTACCTCAAGCCGTTCCGCGAAGCGGCCAACGATGAGCTCGACGCCCCGTTCGTCCTCGTGATCGAGGGATCGATCCCCAACGAGAAGATCAACGGCGAGGGCTACTGGACCTCGATGGGCAACGACCTGGTCACCGGCGAGCCTCTCACGATCAACTGGTGGATCGACCAGCTCGCGCACCGGGCCTGGGGTGTCGTGGCGGTCGGCACGTGCGCCACCTACGGCGGAATCCACGCGATGGCGGGCAACCCGACCGGCTGCATGGGCCTGGCCGACTATCTCGGGTGGGACTTCCGCTCGGCCGGGGGGCTGCCCATCGTCAACATCCCCGGCTGCCCGGTGCAGCCGGAGAACTTCATGGAGACGCTCACCTGGCTGCTCTACCAGGCCGCCGGGCTCGCACCGGTGATCCCTCTCGACGAGCAGCTCCGGCCGCAGTGGATCTTCGGCAAGACGGTGCACGAGGGTTGCGACCGCGCGGGCTACTACGAGCAGGGCGACTTCGCGAAGGACTACAACTCGCCCAAGTGCCAGGTGAAGATCGGATGCTGGGGGCCGGTGGTCAACTGCAACGTGCCCAAGCGTGGATGGATGGCCGGCATCGGCGGCTGTCCGAACGTGGGGGGCATCTGCATCGGGTGCACCATGCCGGGCTTCCCCGACAAGTTCATGCCGTTCATGGATGCGCCTCCCGGCGGAAGCGTCTCCTCCGCGATGACCGGTGCCTACGGATCGCTGATCCGCCGGCTCCGCGGCATCACGAACAAGACGCTCAACGAGGAGACGAAGTGGCGCCACAACCGTGACGAGCTCACCACGGGCTATGAGCCGCGGTGGGGCAACTAGGTCCGAATGACTTCGAGGCAGTGAGAGGAGACCGGTAGATATGGCCGTTCGGGAGAGAGTGGAGCCGGAGGCGGGCAAGATCGTCGACATGTCGTGGGATCCGATCACCCGGATCGTCGGCAACCTCGGCATCTACACGAAGATCGACTTCGAGAACCGGGAGGTGGTGTCGTGCAAGGCGACATCCTCCATTTTCCGGGGCTACAGCGTGTTCATGAAGGGCAAGGACCCGCGCGACTCGCACTTCATCACCAGTCGCATCTGCGGCATCTGCGGGGACAACCACGCCGTGTGCTCGGTCTACGCGCAGAACATGGCCTACGGGGTGAAGACCCCGCCGCTCGGCGAGTGGATCATCAACCTGGGTGAGGCGGCCGAGTACATCTTCGACCACATCATCTTCCAGGACAACCTGGTGTTCGTGGACTTCTGCGAGCAGATGGTGAGGGACACGAACCCGAGCGTCATGGCCAAGGCGGAGAACGCGGAGGCGCCCGGTGCCGAGATCCACGGCTACCGCACGATCGCGGACATCATGCGCTCCTACAACCCGTTCGTGGGCGAGACGTACAAGGAAGCGCTGCACATGAGCCGGATCGGGCGCGAGATGATCTGCCTCATGGAGGGGCGTCACGTGCACCCCTCCACGGTGTACCCCGGCGGGGTGGGCACCCAGCCCACGCCGACGCTGTTCACCGACTACCTGTCGCGGCTCCTGCGAGTCTTCGACTTCATCAAGAAGGCCGTCGCCATGAACGACGACGTGTTCGACTTCTTCTACGAGGCCCTGCCCGGCTACGAGGAGGTCGGCCGGCGACGGATCCTGCTCGGCTGCTGGGGCGCCTTCAACAACCCCGAGCACGTCGACTACGACTACAAGAACATGGAGCACTGGGGCAACGAGATGTTCGTCACCCCGGGCGTCGTCGTGGACGGTGAGCTCGTGACCACCAACCTGGTGGACATCAACCTCGGGATCCGCATCCTCCTCGGCTCCTCCTACTACGAGGACTGGACGAACGAGGAGACGTTCGTCCCCAAGGACCCGCTCGGCAACCCGGTCGACAAGCGCCATCCCTGGAACCAGACGACCCTCCCCAAGCCGCAGAAGCGCGAGCTCGACGGCGGCAACTACTCGTGGGTGATGAGCCCGCGCTGGTTCGACAAGCGCACGGGCGACTACCTGGCGCTCGACACGGGCGGCGGTGCGCTCGCGCGGCTGTGGGTAACCGCGCTGGCCGGCAAGGTCGACACGCCGTACGTGAAGGCGACGGGGCACAGCGTGCTGATCAACGTTCCCCAGACGCCGAACACCCCGGAGCAGACCCTGGAGTGGGAGATACCGAAGTGGTCCAACGCGATCGAGCGCGACCGCGCGCGGATCTACTTCATAGCCTACGCCGCGGCGATGGCGCTGCACTTCGTCGAGCAGGGGCTGCAGGAGGTCCGGTCGGGTAACACAAAGGTCTTCGAGAACTTCGAAGTCCCCGACGAGGCCATCGGCTGCGGCTTCCACGAGGCGGTGCGCGGCGTGCTCTCCCACCACCTCGTGATCCGCGAGGGGAAGATCGCCAACTACCACCCCTATCCGCCGACGCCGTGGAACGGCAGTCCGACGGACTCCTACGGAACGCCGGGGCCCTACGAGGATGCGGTGATGGGCCAGCCGATCTTCGAGGAGAACGGGCCCGACACGTTCCGGGGCATCGACATCATGCGAGCGGTGCGCTCGTTCGATCCGTGCCTGCCGTGCGGAGTGCACATGTACCTGGGCGGGGGCAAGACGCTCAAGCAGGTGCACTCGCCCATGTTCGGCGCCCAGAACGGCTAGGGGCACGAGCGACGTGGACGACACGACGGCACAGGAGCAGGTGGCGAGGGTCGAGGCTCTCCTCGAGGAGGTCGAGACCCTCGCCGACCCGGCGGGGCGCGCCAAGGCGACCGAGGTCGCCCAGGCGCTGCTCGAGCTCTACGGCGAGGGGCTCGAGCGGATCGTCGCCGTCGTCGCCGAGCGCGACGACGACGGCAGGCTGGCCGAGGCGCTGGCCGCGGACGAGCTGGTCTCCCACCTGCTGCTCCTCCACGACCTGCACCCCGTGCCCGTCGAGGTGCGGGTACGCGGGGCGCTCGAGGGGGTGCGGCCCTACCTCGAGTCCCACGGCGGGAACGTGGAGCTGGTGGGGATCGCGGACGGCGTGGTGCGCCTCCGACTCGAGGGGAGCTGCAGCGGCTGTCCCTCGTCGACGATGACGTTGAAGCTCGCCATCGAGGAGGCGATCCGCAAGGCCGCCCCCGAGATCGAGGAGATCGAGGCGGAGGGCGTGGCGGAGTACGAGCACGTGCCGGCCGCCGGGCCGGGGCTCATCCAGCTCGGGGTGCAGGAGGAGCTCGTCGCCGACTCGGGATCGGGACTCATCCAGCTCGAGGTCTCGCCCGCCCTGCGTCCCGAGCCCGTGGCGCCTCAGCCGGCGTGGGTGATGGCCGGGGGCGTGCCCGAGGTCCCCGGCGGCGGGCCGGTGCTGAAGACGGTGTCCGGGGAGTCCCTGCTGTTCGTGAGGCTCGAGGGCAGCATCTACGCCTACCGCCCTGCGTGCGCGGAGTGCGCGGAGTCGCTCGAGGACGCCGCGCTGAGCGGGGCGGAGCTCGTCTGCCCCGAGTGCGAGCGCCGCTACGACGTCCGCCGGGCGGGCCGGAGCTCCGATCCGGGGCTTCATCTCGATCCGGTCCCGCTCCTGATCGACGGGTCCGGCCTGGTCAAGGTCGCGCTGGGCTCCGTGGCGACGGCCTAGACCGTGGGCGCCAACGGCACTCTTGGGTCCTCGCGGCTGCGCCGGCTGGCACAGAGCCCGACCGAGCCGCTGCCCTCCGCCGTCCAGGAGCGCTGCGAGCTGTGCAACGAGCCGATTCCCTCCGAGCACCGTCACCTCATGGATCTCGACACGCGCGAGCTGATGTGCGCCTGCCAGCCGTGCAAGATCCTGTTCGACCGCGGGGCGGCGGGCGGCGGCCACTACAAGCTGGTCCCCGACCGCCGGCTGAGCCTCGTCGACCTCGAGCTGAGCGACCCGCTGTGGGACGGCCTGCGCGTCCCCGTGGACATGGCGTTCTTCTTCCACTCCACGGAGGCCGGTCAGGTGCAGGCCTTCTATCCGAGCCCGATGGGCCCGACCGAGTCGCTCCTGAAGCTTGAAGCGTGGCAGGAGCTCGAGCAGGCGAACCCCGTACTGCGGTCGATGGCGCCCGACGTGGAGGCCCTGCTGGTCAACCGCTCACGCGGCGCGCGCCAGCACTGGCTCGTGCCCATCGACGAGTGCTATGCCCTCGTCGGACTGATCCGCACCCGCTGGCGCGGGCTCAGCGGCGGCAAGGAGGTCTGGGGCGAGATCGACCGGTTCTTCTCAGAGCTTGACGGGCGCTCCCGTCCCGGAAGCAGGCAGGACGGTCGTAAACCAACGAACGCGGCGGCCGTCAGCGCCGTCGGCACCCAGGAGGCAACATGGCGAGGATAAAGCTCGGAAAGAAGCAGGACACGAAGATGGCCCAGCCCACGCACGTCCCCGGGACGAAGGCGGGTAACTCGGTGGGCAACTACGAGAGCGCGGTGGGCCACAACGCCGACGGGACCCGCACGGCCGAGGCGTCCACGGGCGTCAACCCCAGTGCGCACGGACCGATCGACCCCCGCATGCCCAACCTCTCTCCGGCCTAGGAAGGGCGGAGGGGCATGGCCGCCACGCGCCCGGAGGCGCTCGCCGAGGCCGGTTCGGTGCCGCGTCTCGATTTTGAGATCGTGGACGGCGGAACGCTCGAGTACGCCGCCGCGCCCTCGTTGCGCTTCGGCCTGCGCATCGAGAGCGTGCGCGGCCAACCGATCCGGTCGATCATGCTCGAGACGCAGATCCAGATTCCCGCGCGGCGGCGCTCCTACGACACCGCCACGGAGGAGCGGCTCGCCGAGGTCTTCGGCGCGCCGCACCAGTGGGCGAGCACGCTGCGCACGCTGCCCTGGCTCCGTACGACGCAGGTCGTGCCGCCCTTCACCGGCAGCACCGTCGTCGACATCCCCGTTCCCTGCACGTACGACTTCGAGGTGACGGCCTCCAAGTACCTCGACGCGGTGAGGGACGGCGAGGTGCCGATCGAGTTCCTCTTCGGCGGCACCTTCTTCTACGCGGGCGCCGACGGCCGGCTCCAGACGGGCCGGATCGGCTGGGATCAGGAGGTGGAGTACCGGCTGCCCGCGCGCGTGTGGAGGGAGACCATGGACCGCTACTTCCCCGACACCCCGTGGCTGCGGCTGCGTCGGGACACCTTCGACCGTCTCTACGCCTACAAGGCGCGGAACACCCTGACGAGCTGGGAGAGCACGATCGACTCTCTCCTGCGCGCCGCCGGCGAGGACGGCTAGCCCGTGGACCCGGTGAGGCGGATCGCCGACGCGGTGCTCTACGAGGGCTACGTCCTCTGGCCCTACCGCAAGTCGGCGATGAAGAACCAGCAGCGCTGGACGTTCGGGGGCGTCTACCCCGAGGCCCACAGCGCGCGTCGCGGCGGCGTCGACGACCCGTGCAGGATGCAGACCCAGGTCCTCGTCGAGGGTGACGAGCAGACGACTCTCGACGTCACGGTGCGCTTTCTCCACGTGGTCGAGCGCCAGATCCTGGAGACGGACGCGCAAGGTCGCCTCGCGCCCGTGGAGGAGCTCGTTCTCGGCGAGGAGCGCCATCTCTCCTGGGACGAGGCCACGGAGCGCGAGATCGCCGTAGGCGCGCGCTCGCTCGGGGAGCTCCTCGAGGGCCCGATCCGCACCGAGATCTCCATCCCCGCCGCGATCCGGCACGAGGATCTCGAGGACGCCGCGGGCCGGCGGGCCGGCGCGGTCGCGCGGAGCTGGCGCACGCTCGAGGGATCCGTCGAGGTGGCGGCGGAGCGCCTCGAGCCGCGGCTCTTCCGGCTCACCGCACGCATCGCGAACATGAGCCCGTGGAGCGACGGGGGCCGCGAGGACGCGCTGCGGCAGACGTTCTGCTCCACGCACACGGTTTTGCGCGCCCAAAACGGCGAGTTCGTCTCGCTGACCGACCCGCCCGAGCCCCGGACCGCGGCGGCGCGCGACTGTCAGAACGAGGGCACCTGGCCCGTGCTCGTCGGGGAGGAGGGCGAGCGCGGCACTCTGCTCTCCTCGGCCATGATCCTGCCCGACCATCCGCAGATTGCTCCCGAGAGCCCGGGCGACCTCTTCGACGGAGGGGAGATCGACCAGATGCTGGTCCTCAACATCCTCACCATGACCGACGAGGAGAGGCGCGACATGCGCGACGCGGACCCGAAGACCCGCGAGATCCTCGAGCGGACCGAGGCGCTCACGCCCGAGCAGCTCATGCGCCTGCACGGCGCGGTCCGTGAGTTCGGGATGGCGCGATGACCGACCCGACTTCGTACTGGGAGGAGCTCGAGCGACCGGGCCCCGACTCGGTGACGGTGGCCGGGGTCGAGCTGCGCAGCGGCAGCCGCGTGCGCCTCACTCCACGGGCCAAGGGCGACATCTTCGACGTTGCCCTCGCCGGGCGCACCGCGGTGATCGACACGATCGAGACCGACATGGAGGATCACCTCCACCTGGTCGTGACGATCGAGGACGATCCGGGCCGCGACCTCGGCGAGCTGCGCCGGCCCGGGCACCGGTTCTTCTTCTCCATCGACGAGGTCGAGCCGCTGGGGCCGGCGGAGCCCGCGCCGAGCGCAACCGGGCCGCGAGTGCTGGTCGCGGGCATCGGGAACGTCTTCCTCGGCGACGACGGCTTCGGGGTCGCCGTGGCCGACCGGCTGGCGCGCCGGGAGCTCCCCGCGGGCGTGCACGTCGAGGACTTCGGCATCCGCGGCATGGACCTCTCCTACGCCCTCGCCGACTACGACATCGCCGTCTTCGTCGACGCCACGCCCCGCGGGCAGGCGCCGGGAACTATCTACGTCATCGAGGCCGATCCCGAGGCCGAGGGAGCGGTTCCCGAGGCGCACGGCATGGATCCGGTCAAGGTGCTCGCCCTGGCCCAAGAGCTGGGGCGCATGCCGAGCCGGGTGATCGTGGTCGGGTGCGAGCCCGCGACGGTCATGACCGGAGAGGAAGAGGACATCGTGGTCGAGCTCTCAGAGCCCGTGCGCGCAGCCGTCGGGGAGGCGGTGCGCGTGGTGGACGATCTGCTGGCCGAGCTCACGTCAACCGAGCAACCCGAAGGAAAGGCGCAATCGCAATGAGCGACATCCGGATCACCCCCGCCGTGCAGAAGGCGACCCTGCTGGGCCTCCTGGCCCTGATCATCAGCGCCCTGGTGGCGCAGAGGCCCGAGCTGCAGAGGTATATGAACATCAAGTCCATGTAGGCGAGAAGCCGTCGAGAATCCCTGAACGGAGAGACATGCATCGAACGAAGGTGAGGGTCGTCGAGGACGCGCTCGACGCCAACAACACGATCGCGCGGGCCAACCGTGCGGACTTCGACCGCCACGAGCTCACCGTGGTCAACCTGATGAGCGCGCCGGGAGCCGGCAAGACCACGCTGCTCGAGCGTACGCTCGGCGACCTGCCCGGCGGCGTACGCGCCGGGGTGCTCGAGGGCGACGTGCAGGGATCCCTGGACGCCGACCGCCTGGCCGGGCTGCACATCCCCGTCACCCAGCTCAACACGGACTCGGGCTTCGGGGGCGAGTGCCACCTCGACGCGAACATGGTCCGCTCGGCGCTCCCCGCGCTGCCACTCGACGAGCTCGACCTGCTCGTGATCGAGAACGTGGGCAACCTCGTCTGTCCGGCCGAGTTCCGCGTCGGAGAGGACGTACGGATGATGGTCTCCTCGGTCACCGAGGGTGAGGACAAGCCGCTCAAGTACCCGCTCATGTTCCGCCAGTGCGAGCTCGTCGTCATCAACAAGGTCGACCTGCTCGAGCACCTCGACTTCGACCTCGAGCTCTTCGAACACCATCTGGACGCGGTGAACCCCGGCGTTCCGCGCATGCTCGTGAGCGCGCGCACCGGCGAGGGAATCGGGGGATTGCGCGAGTGGCTGCTCGAGCTGCGCGCGCGCACCGCGGCACCGGCGTGAGCACGAGCGCCTCCTCCTCGACCCGATCGCTCACCGGCCGCGTCGAGGAGCTGCTCGAGCGCCGGACGGAGGCCAACCAGCGGTTCTTCGACGCCGAGGCGGAGCGGATCGCCCGCCTCTGCCACCGCATGGCCGAGCGCTTCGCGCGGGGGGGCCGGCTCCTGGCCTTCGGGCGCTCCCCGGCGGCGCGCTCCGACGTGCGCCACGTCGCGGTGGAGTTCGTCCACCCGGTGATCGTGGGCAAGCGCGCGCTGCCCGCGATCGGGATGGCGGCCGAGGGCGGCCCGCTCGAGACCCAGGTGGCGCTCGTGGTCGAGCCCGACGACATCGCGATCGCCTTCGGGACCGAGGACGGCGACGATGACACCGCCGCTGCCCTCGCCGCGGCGCGGGCGTGCGGTTGCCTGACCATCGCCTTCTCCCCGGCCGGAGCGGAGTGGGACTTCGAGCCGGGCGTCGAGGACCCGTTCGTGCGCCAGGAGCTCGCCGAGACCCTCTACCACGTGCTCTGGGAGCTCGTCCACGTCTTCTTCGAGCACCGGGGCCTGCTCGAGGGTCGCACGAGCGAGCCGGTGCACGACACGGGCGCCTCGAGCTTTCTCTATCCCTTCCTGGGCGAGCAGGAGACCGACCTCGGGGCAGTGCTCGCCGACGTGCGCGCCTCCGTGCTGCTCAAGGCCGCCGACATCGGCGCGCTACGCGCCCGGACGCTCGGCGAGGCCGGCGAGGTGCTCCCCGCTGCGGCCCATGAGCTGCGCTCTGCCTTCGAGAACGGGGGCAAGCTGCTCGCGCTCGGCAACGGCGGCTCGGCCACCGACGCCATGGACGCCGTGGCCGACTTCCGCACGCCTCCAGCGCAGTGGCCCGCGCGCCCGGCGCTCGATCTCACCGAGGACTCGAGCATCCTCACCGCGATCGCCAACGACATCGGCCCCGAGGCGATCTTCGCCCGCCAGATCATCGCCTACGGGCGTCCGGGCGACGTGGTGCTCGCGATCTCCACGAGCGGGGGCTCGGCCAACGTCATCGCCGCGCTCGCCGAGGCCCGGCGCCGGGGCCTGCGGACGATCGCCATGGTCGGCTACGACGGCGGTCGGATCGCCGACGAGCGGCTCGCCGACCATGTGCTCGTCACGCGCTCGGAGCACGTCCCGCGCATCCAGGAGGCGCAGGCGAGCGTGTACCACGTGCTGCGCGAGCTCGTCGAGCTCGTCGGCGCGAACCCGATATTCGCGGACGCGGAGGTGACGCATGAATGAAAGCCAGCTTGGCACGGACGTCTTCCACTCGGGGCTCCGTGGGGCAATCGCGGCGATGGCCATGACCGGGATGCGCACCTTCACGGTCGATCTGGGAATCGTCGAGCAGACGCCGCCCCAGGCGATCGCGAAGCAGAGGCGGGCGCGCGGGCTGCTCCGGCGCATCCCCCGCAAGCGCCGAGGCCCCGTGGTCGAGGTCGCGCACTGGAGCTACGGGGCGCTGGGAGGCGCGGGCTTCGGCCTGCTCCCCGATGCGGTCCGCCGTCGCGCATGGGCCGGTCCCGTCTACGGCCTGGTGACGTGGCTGGGGTTCGAGATCGTGGTCGCGCCGACGCTGGGGCTCTCCCAGGCGCGGCAGTTGCGGCTCGTCGACCGCACGGCGCTGGCGGTCGACCACTTGCTCTACGGGCTCGTCCTCTCCGAGGGCCGCCGCCGCCCGCAGGAGTAGTCCGGTTGGCCACGGACGCGCACCGGCGCCGTGTGCGCGCGCGCGTGGAGGGCACGGTGCAGGGCGTGGGCTTCCGCCCGCACGTCTACCGAGTCGCCACCGAGCTCGATCTCGACGGCTTCGTGCTCAACGACGAGCGCGGCGTCCTGCTCGAGGTCGAGGGCGCGGACGCCAGCATCGAGCGCTTCCTCGCGCGCCTGGCGGCGGAGGCCCCCGCGCTCGCCGCCGTGGAGCGCGTGCGCCACGAGACGGTGGCCCCCACCGGAGTCGGCGGATTCTCCATCCTCGAGAGCGCGCGCGCCGGCGAGCCCGCGGCGCTCGTCTCTCCCGACACGGCGACGTGCGCCGAGTGCCTCGCCGAGCTCCTCGATCCCTCCGACCGGCGCTACCGCTATCCGTTCGTCAACTGCACTAACTGCGGTCCCCGCTTCACGATCATCCGCGGGGTCCCCTACGACCGGCCGCTCACCACGATGGCCGGCTTTGGGATGTGCGTTCTCTGCCGGGCGGAATATGAGGACCCGCGCGACCGCCGCTTCCACGCCCAGCCCAACGCCTGCCCGACCTGCGGGCCGACGGCGCGGCTGCTCGACGCCGCCGGCGATGCGGTCCTGCTCGAGCCGGCGGCCGACGCCGTGCGCGCCGGCGCCCACGCGTTGCTCGCCGGCTCGGTGCTTGCCGTCAAGGGGCTCGGCGGCTACCACCTGGCGTGCCGGGCCGACGATGCGGCCGCGGTCGAGCGCCTGCGTTCGCGCAAGCACCGCGAGGAGAAGCCTTTCGCGCTCATGGTCGCCGACGTCCGCGCGGCCGGCGAGCTCGTCGCTCTCGGCGCCGAGGAGGAGGCGTTGCTGCTCGATCGTGCGCGGCCGATCGTCCTCGCGCCGCGGCGGGCCGAGGCGCCCGTGGCCGCGGGAGTAGCCCCGGGCGCCCGCGAGCTCGGGGTGATGCTCCCCTACACCCCGCTGCACCACCTGCTGCTCGAAGACGTGGCCACGCCGCTCGTGCTCACGAGCGCCAACGTCTCCGACGAGCCGATCGCCTACCGCGACGAGGAGGCGATCGCGCGATTGGGGGCGATCGCGGACCTCTTCCTCGTCCACGACCGCCCGATCCACATGCGCACGGACGACTCGGTGCTGCGCGCGGCGCGGATCGGGGAACGGCGGCGTCCGCTCGTGCTGCGGCGCTCACGCGGCTACGTGCCCGCGAGCCTCGAGCTTCCCGTGGCCGCCGAGCGCCCGGTGCTCGCGTGCGGCGCCGAGCTCAAGAGCACCTTCTGCCTGGCCAAGGGCTCGCGGGCGTGGGTCGGGCACCACATCGGGGACCTCAAGAACTACGAGACGCTGCGCTCCTTCGAGGAGGGCGTCGCGCACTTCGAGCGCCTCTTCTCCGTCACGCCCGAGCTCGTCGCGCACGACGAGCATCCCGACTACCTCTCGACGGCCTACGCGCGGGCGCGCGAGCACGTGACGCTCGTGGGCGTCCAGCACCACCACGCCCACCTCGCGGCCTGCCTGGCCGAGCACGGCGAGACCGGCCCGGCGGTGGGCGCCATCTACGACGGCACGGGCTACGGGAGCGACGGCGCGGTGTGGGGCGGCGAGCTGCTCGTCGGCGACCTCGCCCACTGCGAGCGCGCCGGGCACCTGCGCTCCGTGCGACTTCCGGGCGGTGAGCGCGCGATCCGCGAGCCGTGGCGCATGGCCTGCGCCTGGCTCGTAGCCGTCCACGGCGCGGAGCCGGCGCTGCCCCCGATGCTCTCCGGCGCGGTCACCCCCGCCCGCTGGAGCGCAATCGCTCGCCTCGCGCTCGGCGGCCTGGCCGCTCCGGAGACGACGAGCGTCGGGCGCCTCTTCGACGCGGTCGCGGCGCTCTGTGGCCTGCGCCCCACCGTGACCTACGAGGGCCAGGCGGCGATCGAGCTCGAGGCCGTCGCCGAGGACGGCGAGCACGGCGCCTATCCGCTCGAGGTCGTGGAGGGAGCTCGCATAGAGCTCGACGCGCGCGCGACCGTCGAGCACGTCGCCCGCGATGCGCGCGCGGGCGCCGGAGCGCCGGTGATCGCCGCACGCTTTCACGCCGCCGTCGCGCACGCCACCGCGCGGGCGTGCGCTCTCGCCGCCCACCGCCACGGGACGCGGACGGTGGTGCTCTCCGGCGGCGTGTTCCAGAACCGGCTGCTGCTCGAGCGAACCGCCGCCGAGCTTCTCGCCGCCGGGCTGCGCGTGCTCACGCCCGAGCGCCTTCCCCCCGGCGACGGGGGCATCGCCTACGGGCAGGCGGCGGTGGCGGCGGCGCGCTCGGCCGGTCCTTTTCCTGAGAGGGGGTTGCAATAGCGGGCGGTCCTCACTAGGTTCGAGTTGCGCTTGCCCCGGCTGGGGTGGCTCGAGAAAGGAGGGATCGTCATGACCGCGAAGCTCGTCTCACGCTGCACCCGCGTCAAGGCGGCGTTGACGCCGTCGGAGTGGAGACGAGCCGTCGGGCTCGCGTGCGCGGTTCTCGGCCTTCACGTCGTCGGCTTCCTCACTCTCTTCGCCTTGGTGGTGCCCGCCCACCTCAGCCTCGGCGGCGGCGGGGTGTTCGGTCTCGGAGTCGGAATCACGGCGTACACGCTGGGCATGCGCCACGCCTTCGACGCCGATCACATCGGGGCAATCGACAACACGACCCGGAAGCTGATGAACGACGGTCAGCGCCCGCTCGGCGTCGGCTTCTTCTTCTCGCTCGGGCACTCCTCGATCGTCTTCGCGCTGGCCGCCGCATTCGCGTTCGGCCTCAGGGGCCTGAGCGGTGCCGTCAAGAGCGACAGCTCTGCGCTGCACAAGGCGACCGGCCTGATCGGGCCGAGCGTGTCGGGAACGTTCCTGTTCATCATCGGGATCCTCAACCTGCTCGTGCTGATCGGCATCGTGAGGATCTTTCGGCGGATGCGCCAGGGCGACTTCGACGAGGCCGAGCTCGAGGAGCAGCTGAACAAGCGTGGCTTCATGAACCGGTTCTACGGCCGCGCGACGCGCGCGGTGAGCAAGTCCTGGCACATGTACCCCGTCGGGCTCCTCTTCGGCCTCGGCTTCGACACCGCCACCGAGATCGCGCTGCTCGCCGTCGCGGGTACCGCCGCCGCGGGCGGCCTCCCGATCTACGCGATTCTGTGCCTGCCGATCCTCTTCGCGGCCGGGATGTCGCTGCTCGACACCATCGACGGCGCGTTCATGAACTTCGCCTACGGGTGGGCGTTCTCCAAGCCCGTGCGCAAGATCTTCTACAACATCACGATCACGGCACTGTCCGTCGCCGTCGCCCTCTTGATCGGGACGATCGAGCTGATGGCGGTCTTCGCGGACAAGCTGGGCCTCACCGGCCAGCCGTGGGACTTCGCGTCCAACCTCGATCTCAACCTCGTCGGCTACGGCATCGTCGGGCTGTTCGTCGTGACCTGGGTGATCGCGCTCGCCGTCTGGCGCTTCGGCCACATCGAGGAGAAGTGGTCGGCGAAGCTCGAGCGAGAGCCCGCCTGAAGCGGACGCGCGGCCGATGACGCTCGCGCCCCATCGTCCCACCGTCGCGTTCACCAGCCTGGAGGACGCCGTGAGCATCCTGCGGCGCGCCGGGTGCCGGATCTCGGCCGCGCGCCGCGTGCTGCTCGAGGCGCTGTTCGCGGCCGACGGTCCGGTGTCGGCCGAGCACCTCGCGGCCGGCCTGGACGGTCGCGTGGTGAGCTCCGATCTCACCTCCGTCTACCGCAACCTCGAGCGCCTCGAGGAGCTCGGAGTGGTGCGGCACGTGCACCTCGGCCACGGGCCCGGGCTCTACGCGCTCGCCGGCGTCGACCGCGAGTACCTCGTCTGCGAGCGCTGCCACGAGGTGCGCACCGTCTCGAGGCGCGACCTCGACGTCATGCGCGACCACATCCGCACGAGGTTCGAGTACGAGGCCCGCTTCAGCCACTTCCCAATCGCGGGCCTCTGCCCACGATGCGCGGGCGAGTGAGGACACCGCCAGGCAAGGACGCGGAAGCGTGGCGTGCGTGAGGACGCGAGCGACGGAGCCGCGAACCGCCGGCCACGCGACCTGAGGGCCGCAGAGCAAGCCAGGCCAGGCCAGGACGCAGGAAGCGTGGCGTGCGCAAGCACGCGAGCGACCGAGGACGCCGCCTGGCGCCGCTATGCGGCCCTCAGGTCAGGCGCCGCCGTAGACGACGACCATGTCGGTCACCACCCCGACCACAAAGCCCAGCGTCAGCAGCAACAACCCGAGCTCGCGGTGCCCGTAGCGCCGCATCCCGTTCCAGACCTCGCCGATCACGTAGAGGATCGCGCCGGCGGCGAGGGCGTAGAAAGCGAGCTCGAGGGGCTGGCTCGTGACGTTGTAGCCGACGATGGAGCCGAGGAAGGTGGGGCCTCCGCTGATCAGACCGGCGAGGCCGAGCCAGCGCCACGACGGCTTGACGTCGCCGAGCGGGCCGACGATGCCAAAGCCCTCCGTCGCGTTGTGCAGGGCGAAGCCGATGATGAGGACCGTCGCCAGGCTGATCGCGCCGGAGCGGGCCGAGACCCCGATGGCCAGTCCTTCGGCGAAGTTGTGGATCCCGATCGCTGCGGCGATGGTGAGGCCCGTGCGCAACGCGCGACGGCGCGCGATCTCCGCCTCGGTGACGAGCGCCTCGGCGTGGCCGGGCGGCAGCACCGCCGCCGAGGATCCGCCGGCGATCGGTGCCCGGCGCGGCCCGACGGGACGCATCCGTCGCTCGAGGAAGGCGAGCCCGGCGCTCCCGGCCCCGAAGCCGACGGCGAGGACGAGCGCGAGGCCGATCGCCTCGGCCAGCGAATGGGAGGGGTGCGCTCCCTTCAGGCCGCCGACCGTCTCCTCGACGATCCCGAGGGCGTGCTCGCCCACGTCGACGAAGACGAAGGCCAGGACGCCGACGGCGAACATCGCCAGCCCCACGCGGCCACGGTTCGAGAGGAGCCGCAGGCGGCCGATCGGCAGCCCGAGGTAGATGGTGAACCCGGCGAGGGCCCCGAGGGCGACGGTCTGCGTGAAGGACACGGGCTCGAAGTTCGGACTCGAAGAGGCGCCCACGACGGCGCCACGAGGCCGAACATAGCACGTTAGGGGTCCCTAAGACCAACTGATCGGGTCGGAATCCCCGTGGGGGAGCCGGTGCTCGTTTCAGTTGAGCGCCGGGAGGAGCTGCTGCGCCTCGCGGTTGAGCGCGGCGAACTCGCCGGTGAGGATGAGCACGCCCATCCCCACGAGCACGATCCCCCCCACGGCCACGACGGCGCGGTAGTGGCGCTTGACGCGCTCGAACGCGGAGGTCATGTAGCCGAAGAAGAGCGAGGTGGCAATGAACGGCACGGCCAGGCCGGCGGAGTAGCTCGCGAGCAGGAGCGCGCCGTGGCCCTCGGAGCGCGACGCCGCGGCGGCGGTGAGGATCGCCCCGAGCGTCGGTCCGATGCACGGCGTCCAGGCCACGGCGAACGCGGCCCCGGCGACGAGCGGACCGCCCCGGCCCGCCCGGCGCATCAGCCCGTCGACCCGCCATTCGCGGTTCAGCCGCGTGACGAACGGCGTGAGCAGGAAGAAGAGCCCGAGCAGGATGATGAGGACGGCCGAGGCCTTCTCGAAGACGTCCTTGTGGTCGTTGAGCGTCGCGCCGATGGCCGTCGCGGAGAGCCCGAGGGCCACGAAGATCGCCGAGAAGGAGAGCACGAAGAGCAGGCTCGGCCCGAGCACGCGGCGCGCGCCGGCGCGGTCGAGCTCGCCCGGCGCCACGCCGGCCACCGCGGAGAGGTAACCCGGGACGAGTGGCAGCACGCACGGGGAGAGGAAGGAGACGAGGCCGGCGATGAGCGCCGCGGCAACGCCGATGCCAGAAGCCGGATCCATCGTCCCCCGAGCCTACCGACGCGCCGAGCTCGCCCGTGGACGCGGATACCTTCCCCCGCGTGTCCTTCTCAGTGCAGATCGGCCTTGCGCTCGCCCTGGCCACCGCGATCGTCTCGATCGTCGGCTTCCTCCTCAAGTTCAAGGGGGCGGTCGCCGCGCCCCCGGTGCAGTGGAGCCGTCCCGTCCGCTCGTCGGTCGCGCTCTTCCGCTCCCCGCTCTACGCCCTCGGGATCGTGGTGGCCATGGGCTCCTGGGGGCTCCACGTCGGGGCGCTCGCGCTCGCGCCGATCTCCCTCGTGCAGACCGTGATCGCCGGCGGGCTCGTCTTTCTGACCGTGGTCGCCGATCGCCTCTTCGGGCTGGCGGTCACCCGCCGCGAGTGGGTCGGCGTGGCCGCCACCGCGGTCGGGCTCGCGATCCTCGCCGCGACGCTCGAGCGCGGGACGACCGGGGCGCAGTCGCACTACGCCGCCGCCACGCTCGCCCTCTACGTCGGCTCCTTCACCGCGCTCGGCGCGGTGGCGTGGGCGCTCGCGCGCGACACGCACCGCGGGGGAGGGGCGCTCGCGCTCGCCGCGGGCCTCCTGTGGGGTGCCTCTGATGTCTCGATCAAGGCGCTCAGCGGGCATCTGCACGGGCTCGGCGCCGGCGTCCTCGTGCACCCGCTCGCCCTCGTGATCCTCGTGCTCTCGCTGCTCGGGTTGCTCGTCTCCGCGCGCTCGCTCCAGATCGGCGAAGCGGTGCCCGTCATCGCGGTGACGAGCGCGGCGGCGAACGTCTGCACGATCCTCGCGGGGCCGGTCGTCTTCGGCGAGCCGGTCCCGGCGAGCGCCTCGGGGCTCGCGCTGCGAGTCCTCGCCTTCGCGCTCGTCATCGCCGCGGCGGCGCTGACGCCTCCACCGATCGCCGAGGTCGGCGTCAGCCGCGATTAGCGCGAGGCGGCCGGGCGCGTGGAAACCGAATCTATTCTCCGGTCGCGACGTTAGAGTGAGGGAGAGCACCGTGGAAGCCTCAGCACTCCAAGCTCCCGTACGCCTGGGCCGGACTCGCCGGAGCCTGTCTCCGCCGCTGCTGAGGCTGCGCTCCGACGAGCAGCTCGTCACCCTCTTGCGCGCCGGCCACGAGGAGGCCTTTCGCGCGATTCACGATCGCTACCGCGCGCGGCTCTTCGCCTACGTGCGCCAGATGCTCGGCGGCTCTCGCCCCGACGCCGAGGACGCGCTGCAGGATGTGTTCGTGCGCGCCTACCGGGCGCTGCGCGACTCGGAGCATGACGTGGCCCTGCGGGCCTGGCTCTACCGGGTCGCGCACAACCGCTGCGTGGACGAGCTGCGCCGCCCGGTCCCGCCTTCGCCCGAGGTTCTCTCGATCGTGCGTGCGCCCGAGGCCGACCCGCTGGCCGAGACCGTGCGGCGCGAGAGCCTGCAGCGCCTCGTGATCGACGTGGGTCGCCTGCCCGAGCAGCAGCGCTCGGCCCTACTCATGCGCGAGCTTAACGGCCTCACCTACGTCGAGACCGCCGCGGCGCTCGGCACGAGCGTGCCCGCGGTCAAGTCGCTGCTCGTCCGCGCGCGGATGGGACTGGCCCAGGCCGCCGAGGCGCGGGACACGGGCTGTGACGGCATCCGCCTCGACCTTGCGTCGGCTCACGACGACGGAGGACGCGCGAGCGCGCTCACCCGACGTCACCTGCGCGACTGCCCGTCCTGCCGGGCCTACCGCGGCGAGCTGCGCGGCGTCTCCCGCGAGCTCGCGGCGCTCGCGCCCCCGATCGGGCTGTCAGCCGCGATCGTGACCAAGCTCCTCGGCGGCACGAGCGCCGCGGCCGGCGGCGGAGCGGGCGCCGCCGCCGGGAGCGGCGCCGCGGCGGGCAGCGGGGCGCTATCCGCGAGCATCGTCGCCGCGACGGCCACCAAGGTGGTGGCCGTGGTCTGCGTCGCGATGGTCACTGCGGGCGGCGCCGAGGTGGTCGTCATCAACACCTCCTCGTCGCGCGCGTTTCAATCCCCGCCGTCCTCTGCGACGACGACGACGGCGATCGCGACGCGGCCCGTGGCGCTTGCGGTGCTCGCCAAGCTCGCCGCGCTGGCGATCGTCGGCGACGCCTCGCCACCTCCCGGCGCGCCTGCCTCTCCGCCTCGTCGAGTTTCGCCGCCGCGTGCTCCGGCTCCCGCCCCTTCCGCCTCAGGTGTTCGCGCGGCGCCCATGCGTCCCCTCTCTGCGCCCGCTCCGAGCGCACTCGTCGCGCCGGTGGCCAGGCCGGCCGTCACTTCAACCATGGCGCCGTCGACCAGCGCGCCCGCCGCGACTACGGTCGGGCCGCCCGCGAGCTCGACCGGCGACACCACGCCGTCGGGCGATGCCAAGGCGGCGGGCGACAAGCCGGCGTCGACGGGCAAGCCGCCGCCGGCCGACGATGGGTCGCCGAGCAGCAAGCCGGCTGGCGCCTCACCGTCGCCGCCCCAGCCGACCGCCACGCCAGCCGACGCCGACACCGGCTCCGCGCCGGCGCCTCCTCCTCCTCCGCACTAGCTCCTACGCCGCGGCGGTCATGGGGGCGGCGCCCGCTCGCGTGAGCGCATCGCGCAGCGCCCGTCGGCCGCGGTGATGGAGCCCGTGAACCGCGTCCTCCGAGCGATCCAGGGCCACGGCAATCTCGCCGGGCGAGTAGCCGCCGACGTGTCGCATGACGACGACCTGGCGCTGGATCTCCGGCAGCTCCTCGAGCGCCGAGCGCAGCATCCCGACCAGCTCGTGCGAGCGGTCGTCGTCGCGCTCGTCGATCGCCTCGGAATCGTCGGACACCATCACACGGCGGCGCATGTGGTCGATGGCGGCGTTGTGGGTGATGCGCAGGAGCCACGCGCTGAACGGCACCGCGCGCTGCTCGTAGCGCTCGAGCGCCGTCATGAGGCGCGCGAAGACGTGCTGAGTGACGTCCTCGGCGTCGTGCTCGTCGCGCACGATGCTCCGCGCGTACCCGTAGACGTTGTCCGCGTAGCGCAGGTAGAGGTAGCGCAGCGCGGCGCGATCGCCCTGCTTGGCGCGGGCGATGGCGCCCGCGAGCTCTCCTTCCCGCAGATCTCCGTCGAGCCTCGCCTTGCGATGAAAGCGGCCCTCGTTCAGTCCGGCGTAGCGTGAGGCGATGGCGTCCATACCGTGTCCCCTTCTCCTTGTGGCGCGCCGCTCGCCGACTCTCGGCGGTTGGCTCACCCGTTCTTCCCCAGGTGCTGAGCGGCACGGTAAGGGGACCCCATCCGCTCGCGATTTGGCCGTGGGTTAGTTGGCGATTTGTTCTCAGGAGCTAAGGGCGGCGTGCGCCCGCGCCGATGATTCGAGGTGCGCCCCACGCGTCGCCCCACCCCCCAACCGCCATGCCCACCCGCTCTGAGCAGTCCCTCCACCACGACGTCCACGCGGCGGAGGTCCTCGACGGCCTGCCCTACGGGTCGTCGTCCTCAGCCCCGAGAACCGGGTGGCGAGCGCCAACCAGGCCGCGGTGACGCTGCTGTGGGACCTCGAGCGGGGCGGCCCGCCCTCCGACTGCCGCGAGCTCTTCTCGTGCCGAGCGCCCGGTGGCCCGTGCGAGCAGGGCTGCCTGGCCGAGCGGGCTCGAGCCGTCGACGGCGCGCTTCCCGAGATCCGCATCGACACCGCGCCGGGCAGTGCGGTATCGGCGCTGTGGGTCACGGCCGGCGGCCTGAGCGACCGGCGGGTCGTCCTTCACCTGCGTGCGGGAGACAACCGTGACCGTCGCCGCCGCTCCGATCCTCACTGGCTGAGCGGTCCGCAGCTATCGATCAGCGCGTTCGGGCGCACGCGCATCGACTCGCGCGAGACCGCGCTCGGCGGGGAGTGGCTCCAGCAGCGGCCCGGCCAGATGCTCAAGTACCTCGTCTGCGAGCGCAACCGTGTGGTCCACGCGGAGGAGATCGCCGAGGCCCTGTGGCCGCACGGAGGCCGCCAGAGCGTCAACAACGTGCGCCACTTCATGCACGCTCTGCGCCAGCGGCTCGAGCCGAGCCGCTCACGCGGCGCGCGCTCGTCCTTCATCGTCACGGTGCAGGGCGGCTACGCGCTCGACCGCCGCCACGTGCGCATCGATGCCGACGACTTCGAGGCGGCCGTCCGCGAGGGGCTCTCGATCGCCGCCCGGGGGGAGGAGGAGGTTGCCGTCGAGCGCCTCGAGCACGCGCTCTCGCTCTACCGCGGCGAGCTCGTCGCCGACGAGCCTTACGCCGAGTGGGCGCACGCCGAGCGCGACCGCCTGCGCACCCTGGCGGCGGCGGCGCTGCGCGCGCTGATCGAGCTCCGGCTCCGGCGCGGGGACCTGCCGGCCGCGGCCGGCGCGCTCGAGCGGCTGGCCGAGATGGAGCCCTTCGATGTCGACACCCACCGCTCGCTGCTGGCGGTCTGGGTCGCCCAGGGCCGCCGGACGGAGGCCTCGCGGCGCTACGCGAGCTTCAAGGCTCGCATAGCGCGCGAATTCGGGGAGGGCCCGGGCTTCGAGCTCGCCGACGCGCGGCTCCCGACGGCGGCCGGCGGCGCCTAAAGGTTCTTAGGACGCCTCGCGTCAGCTTCGAGGCCGCAGCGCGTTCAGTGGCCGTGGACAAGCTCAAAGGACTCATCCTCGCCGCCGGCCTCCCGGGCGGCGAGCTGGCTCGGACGATCGCCGGGCGACCGCCGTGCGCGCTGCCCATCGGCAACTGGCCGCTCGTGCAGTACGGGCTCGAGGCGTTGTGCGCGGCCGGCACGGGAGAGATCGCCGCGGTGGCCTCCCCGGACGCGGCGCCGGAGCTCGCGCGGCTAGGGATCGAGGTCATCGAGGCGCCTCACGACGCCTCGATGGTCGAGGCCCTCCTGCTCGCCCGCCCCTTCCTCGCCGGCGCCCCGGCGCTCGTGCACCGCGCCGACGCCCTCGTGCTCTCGCCCGTGCTTCCCCTCCTCGAGGCCTGGGAAAGCGAGCAGGCCGAGCTCGGGCTGCTCGTGGGTGCAGGCGCACTCGACGACGTGGGTGATGCGCCGCTGCGCGTCGCGGGCACGGAGTCGTCTGCACTCTGCGCCGAGCGCAGCGCCCTCGCCTTCGTGCTCTCTCCCGCGGCGCTCGAGCGCGCCGCCGCGTCGGAGCAGCGCGAGGGCCGGCGACGCCTGAGCTCGATCACCGACCTCGCCCGAGTAATCGTCGCCGACGGCGCTCGGCTGACCGTGCGGCGGGCCCCGGAGTCCTGGTGCTATCGCGACGACGTCGACGAGCTGCTCGAAGCCAACCGCATCGTCCTCGACGCGCTCGAGCGCGACGTCGCCGGGGTAGACCTGTCGAGCTCCCGCGTGGAGGGACGTGTGGTCATCCACCCCAGCGCGGTCGTGGAGCGCACGACCATCCGCGGACCGGTGGTCATCGGGGCGGGCGCCATGCTCATCGACACCTTCGTCGGGCCCTACACCGCGATCGGTGAGCACGCCCGGCTCGAAGGTGCCGAGGTGGAGCACTCGATCGTGCTCGCGGGCGCGAGCATTCGCCACGTCGGGCACCGCCTCGCGTCGAGCATCGTCGGCCGCGAGGCGACCGTGCGGCGCGACTTCGGGCTTCCGGCGGGGCTGCGGCTGCGCGTCGGCCGAGGCGCCGACGTCGCCCTTGCCTGACCCGTCAAGTCCCCGTTCCGGGCCGCTCCACCCCGGCGGGTAGGCGCCCCTCCTCCTCCAGCTTCTCGAGGTGCGCGGCGAGCGTGATCGCCGCCGCGGGCCGCAGGGGCGGCGGCACATCCGCCCACGCGGCGTCGAGGAGCTCGTCGGTGGAGCGCAGCCCGGAGTCGAGCGCCGTCAGCAGGCTCTCCTCGCGCGCGAAGCGGTGGGCGAGGTACTCATCGAGCTTGACCCGTGGGTCGAGCACCACGGGACCGTGCCCCGGACAGATGACCGCGGGCGCGCGGGCGCGCAACCGCCGCAGCGCCGCGAGATATCCGGCGAGCGCACCCGGCTCGGGTGCCACGAACACGCTGCCCGCTCCGAGCACCGCGTCGCCCGAGAAGCACACGGACCCCGCCAGGTAGGAGAGGTGATCGGGGGCATGGCCGGGCGTGCCCAGGACCTCGAGCGGGCCGAAGCGCTCGCCGTCGCCGAGCACCACGTCCGCGCTCCGCGCCGCCGCCACCGGCGGCTCGCCCGTGCGCGCGCGGAGCCCCTGCACGCCGTCCGAGTGATCGCCGTGGTCGTGCGTGAGCGCGATGCCGGCCACGCCGCCGCGGCGCTCGGCCTCCGCGGCGACGGCGTCGAGGTGGGCGGGCAGGGCCGGTCCCGGATCGATCACCCAGCACCCGCTGCGTCCCACGAGCCACGTGTTCGTGCCCGAGAGGGTGAGGAGCCCGGGATTCTCCGCCCGAACCAGGGCGACATCGTGATCCGCGAGAAGCCGGTCGGCCGCGGGGTCGCTGGACATGCTCGTCTTATGCCCCGAGACGTGGGTCTCAGCGCGTGAGATGCCGTGTGGATGCGCGCCCTTTCGCCTTCCTTCGCCCGACGAAAGGCAATCGGGTCGCCGAAGGCGCCCCGATTTGCGGCAGAGGATCGGCGGCGCTGAGCAGGAGCGCGCATGGGACAATGCTCCGCACGGACCCATGCCCAGCGACGCCCTCAGCGTCGCCGCGACTCCCGCAATCGGGGCGCCCGGATTTGAACCGGGGACCTCACCGACCCGAAACACGCACCCGCGGAAGCCAGACAAGGCCCGGAATCCCCGTGACTACCGGGAAACTGCCTGCTGGCACCTGCACGACGAGATGCCGGAAACGCGGTGATATCGGGCCGATTCAGGGGGTTTGGGCACTGAGAGGCGGCCGGTGCCCATTCAGCGCTTACCGCGCGAAGGGCCGGCAGAGCGCCGGGCGGGCCGTCGGCCGACGGCGCGCTACTGCTCGCCGGCGTGCCAACGTGCCGCGCACGGGCGCCACGCCGCCGCCGCGTAGGACCCGACGCCCGGCCTGGCCCGCGCGACGTACGGGCGGCGGCGATCGGCTATCGCGAGCGAGAGCGCGCCTGACCGAGTGCCTCGTCGACGACTGTGCGCCAAGACCAAGCCCCGCGCGTCACTGACCGGCCAGCCCGTCGGGCCGAGACCGAAGTGAGATACGCCTGCACCCATTGCGGTGGCCTGGTCCCCGGTAGCGCGTTGACAGTCTGCTAGTGCGGTTTTGATCGGCGTGAGGAGCGTCGGAGCCGAGTCCGGAGGGCGAGGCGGAGGCGCTTCTCACGTCCGGTCGGCCGCCGAGCAT